>Ga0079225_10000059_pt1 | contig 61976 bp, 54 predicted proteins | sample Poulit2012_FD_76344 | JGI IMG/M metagenome (GOLD analysis project Ga0079225, IMG submission 76344) | Agricultural soil microbial communities from Georgia to study Nitrogen management - Poultry litter 2012 | ecosystem: Environmental > Terrestrial > Soil > Agricultural land | place: USA: Georgia... | reverse complement strand
TCCAGCCATTGCAGGCCGCCCAGTAGGGTAAAGCCAACCAATATAATGGCATCAGTGATGCGCTCGGCAATTTGCAGACGTACCCCACCAACGGTGTAATCAGCAGCACGCTGGTGACTACGCAGGCTGACCCGGTCCATGAACAGTTCGGGAACCTGGTCACGATGCTGATAAATATGCTTGATCTGACGATTTGCGAGCCATAGGCGCACTAAAATATCAGCAAGCAGAAAGGCGATAAACAGTATAGAAAACATGACACTCAAATTGGGTGCACAAAATTACCTATTTTTAAGGACGTGGTTATGACAGTAAAAGATCAGCGTTTGATTTGGCTAGACATGGAAATGACCGGCCTTGATCCGGAAAAAGAGCGCATTATAGAAATCGCCGTCATCGTTACCGAAGCTGATCTCACTTTCGTGGCGGAAGCCCCCGTATTGGTTATACACCAAAGTGATGAACTGCTGGATGCGATGGATAATTGGAACCAGGCGACGCATAGTAAAAGTGGTCTAATCGACAAGGTGAAAGCCTCCACTTTAACTGAAAATGAAGCGGAAGAAATTTTGTTGGAGTTTTTGGCGCGTTATGTTCCCAAAGGAAAATCCCCCATGTGTGGTAACACCATTGGGCAGGACCGGCGGTTTATGGTGAAGTATATGCCGCGCCTGGAGCAGTGGTTTCATTATCGTAATCTGGATGTTAGCACCTTAAAAGAACTGTCCTTGCGATGGAAACCAGCGGTGATGCGGAGCTTTTCCAAGCAGAGCAAACATGAGGCATTGGCGGACATCTATGAGTCCATCGAAGAGCTTAAGCATTATCGCCGTCATTTTATTCGGTTATAGCCACATGGCAGGGGAAGGGATGTTTAAATGGTGAAGGGAAAGATTGCGGGAATTGGTGTGGATACGTCGCGCATTGATCGGATTCAGGCGACCTATACGCGTTTTGGTGACAAGTTTGTAAAACGGATATTGGGGCCCGAAGAACAGCAGATTTTCTATCGTCGCTATCAGCGTCATGCGCCGCGTGGTATTCGCTTTTTGGCGACGCGTTTTGCAGCCAAAGAGGCGTTTTCAAAGGCAGTGGGTTTGGGCATGCGCAGTCCCATGGCGTGGTCCCGCATGCAAACGGTTAATGCGCCTGGTGGCAAGCCTGTGGTGCAATTGTCGGAGCCTTTGCGCTCTTGGTATGACGCCCGCTTTGGTCCAGCGCATGTATCCATCACCGATGAAAGTGACCAAGTGTTGGCCTTTGTCATTGTGGAGTCTTATGAGTAATGGAAATGCGAGCGGGTCTCGTGATCTGGGCCCAGTGATCGTGGATGTGGAAGGCCTGGTGCTTAGCCCCCAGGAAAAACAACGTCTTAATCATCCGTTGGTAGGCGGCGTTATTTTATTTGCGCGCAATTTCAAAAACCGTCAACAACTGGCAACCCTATGTCAGGATATTAAACGGGCAAGTGCAAAGCCGCTGTTAATCGCTGTGGATCACGAAGGCGGTCGCGTGCAACGTTTCCGTGACGACGGTTTTACGGCCATTCCAGGCATGGCCGACATCGGCAAGGTGTGGGCGCAAGATCCTCATAAGGCTCGTCGTTTGGCTGCCGACGCGGCCTATGTGATGGCCGCTGAGTTACGGGCTTGTGGTCTGGATATGACTTTCGCGCCCGTGTTGGACCTGGATTATGGGGTCAGTCAGGTGATTGGCAGTCGCGCCTTGCATCAGGATCCCGAGGTGGTCACGGCATTGGCCTGGTCGGTCAGCTATGGTTTACGGTTGGCAGGAATGGCGGCGTGTGGCAAGCATTTTCCTGGCCATGGTGCCGTTCGCGAGGATTCCCATACAGCCATCCCGCGGGATGGCCGAACGCTGGATGAAATTCTGGCACAAGACGCGGCCCCTTATCGGTGGCTGGGGGACCTGGTGCTGCCGGCTGTCATGCCGGCCCATGTGATTTATCCGGCGGTTGATGATCAGCCTGCCGGCTTTTCCAAGCGTTGGTTGCAGCAGGTGTTGCGCCAGCAGCTAGCCTATGAGGGGGTGGTTTTCTCCGATGATTTAACCATGGAGGCAGCTGCCGTTGCAGGGGATATACAGGATCGTAGCAGGGCAGCACTGGAAGCCGGTTGCGATATGGTGTTAGTCTGTAATCGGCCCGATTTGGCAGATGCTTTATTGTCCCAGCTGACCGATTGTTCCTCTGCCGCTTCCGCTGCCCGTCGTCAGCGCCTGCTTCCCCAGTTGCCTGCACTTTCTTGGGAAGCACTTCAGCAAACCAGCAGTTATCGTCATGCCCGAGCCCGACTTCAATCTGAAAAACTTTCTGGCTGAATTGCCAAACCTGCCCGGTGTGTATCGCCATCTGGATGAGGATGGCGAGGTGTTATATGTTGGCAAGGCACGTAATCTTAAACGCCGGGTGGCGTCTTATTTTCAGAAAACACCCTCAAGTCCGCGTATTGCCCACATGGTGGCCCGTGTAGCGCGCGTCGAAGTTACCGTAACGCGTTCAGAGGCAGAGGCCTTACTGCTGGAAAACAACCTGATTAAACAACGCCAGCCTAAATATAATATTTTATTCAGGGACGATAAGTCTTATCCGTATTTGCGCTTCAGTGGCCATGAGGCGCCGCGTATTTCTTATTATCGGGGCAGCACCAGTGGCAAGGGGCGCTTTTTTGGGCCCTACCCCAATGCGTGGGCAGTTCGCGAGACGATACAGATATTACAAAAAGTATTTAAACTGCGGACATGTGAAGATGGCGTGTACGCGAATCGATCACGCCCTTGCTTGCTGTATCAAATTGGGCGTTGTTCGGCACCGTGTGTAGGCTTCATCGATATAAAAGAATATCAGCAAGATGTGCAGCGGGCGATTCGTTTTCTGGATGGTCACGCCTCCGAGGTAATGAGCGACATAGAACAGCGCATGCTGGCGGCGTCGGATGCGTTGGACTTTGAGCAGGCCGCAGTCTTACGGGATCAAATGGCGGCATTGGCGAAGGTGTTACAGCAACAGTCCATGGAAAATACCGGCAGCGAGCAGGTTGATATTCTTGCCGTTGCAGCCGCCGGCGGCAGCGTTTGTGTCAATTTGGCCATGGTTCGGGGGGGGCGCCATTTGGGTGACAAGGCATTTTTTCCTAGCCAGGCCCGGGGGGATTCTTTGGAAGCGGTGCTAACGGCCTTTGTTGCCCAGCATTATGTGGATGCCGCCTTACCTGCCGTATTGGTGAGCTCTCATGCGCTTACCGATCGCCGGTTACTAGACCTGTTGGCAGAGCAGTCCGGAACGCGCCCACGGTTGTTGACGCGACCCCAGGGTATTCGGCGGGTGTGGCTGGAGCAGGCACAGAAAAATGCTGAACTGGCACTTGCCCGGCGCTTAACGGAAACCAGCGCGCGCGAAGCCAGAACGTTGGCCTTGGCGCAGCAGCTTGCCCTGGATACCGATGATGCCGCCTTGCATGCCTTGCACATTGAATGTTTTGATATTAGTCACACCGCTGGGGAAGCTACCCAAGCATCATGTGTCGTATATAAACATCATGCCATGCAGCCATCCCTATATCGGCGTTATAACATTCAAGGGATTACTCCGGGGGACGATTATGCCGCCATGCGTCAGGTCTTGAACCGGCGTTTTGCGCGCGTTGCTGATGGAGAGGCGACGATGCCTGACGTGGTGCTTATTGATGGAGGCAAAGGACAGATGTCGGTGGCGCGCGAAGTCTTTGCGGATCTGGGCCTGGATACCCAGGTCTTAGTGGGTGTGGCAAAAGGGGAGGGGCGTAAAGTGGGTTTGGAAACTCTGGTGTTTGCTGATGATCGCGCGGCACGTTCATTAGGGCCGGATTCTGCTGCCCTCATGCTGATCGCCCAAATTCGCGATGAAGCCCACCGCTTTGCAATTACCGGCATGCGCGCCCGTCGGGCCAAAGCACGCCAGGTATCTCGTTTGGAAGAAATTGAAGGCATTGGCCCACGTCGTCGGCAGCGCCTCTTGGCGCGCTTTGGTGGTTTTTCAGGCGTGGCGGATGCCAGTATGGATGAGTTGCAATCAGTACAAGGGATTTCCGCAGCACTAGCGGAGCGCATTTATCAGGCATTACGTTAGGTAATGACTGTTTTATTTAAGAGGGAAGAGCAAAACCATGCCAATGAATTTACCCATTGCCCTGACATGGTTGCGGGTGGCCATGATTCCTTTCGTCGTGGGTATTTTTTATGTGCCCGACAGTTGGGTGGGCGCCAGTGCCCAAGAGTTATTTGCGGCCCTTGCTTTTATTATCGCGTCGGTGACCGACTGGTTTGATGGCTGGTTGGCACGTCGTTGGAATCAAACATCGGCCTTTGGTGCATTTCTGGATCCTGTGGCCGATAAGTTAATGGTATGCGCCGCGTTGCTTGTCTTACTGGATTTAGGTAGAGTGAATGTATTCATTGCTCTTATTATTATTGGCCGGGAAATCACCATTTCTGCGTTACGGGAATGGATGGCAAAAATTGGCGCCAGTAAAGGGGTTGCCGTACATTGGTTAGGAAAGTTTAAAACGGTGGCTCAAATGGTCGCCATTCCTTGTCTGCTTTATTGGCATAGTCTTGCGGGCATATCGGGCCAATGGGTAGGGCAAATTCTAATTATTGTTGCTGCCGTGCTCACCGTATGGTCTATGTGCTACTACCTTAATAAAGCATGGCCTCAATTACGAGCAGCTGAGGAGAAATAATGCGATTGCCATCGCTACATACCGACTGGAAAATTATTGGGCTCGTGGGGGTAATTCACATGAGCTCTCATTTCTTTCAGCTCGTGCTGCCAACCCTATATTTGTCGTTGGCGCACGATTATGGTTATGACTTTACGCAGTTGGGCTTGCTGGTATCCACGTTTTTCCTGGTGTCGTGCTTAGGCCAGGCATCGTCAGGGTTTGTGGTGGATCGTATTGGTGGCGGCCCCGTGATGCGGTTTGGTCTGTTGAGTTTTGTGATTGCCGCCTGCCTCATTGCGATTTCAGACAGTTATGGCACCTTATTGTTGGCGGCCTTGATTGGCGGTCTCGGGAATTCTATTTTTCACCCGGCAGACTATGCGGTGTTAAATGACCGGGTGAGCCACCACCGGTTGGGACATGCCTTTAGTGTCCATGGCTTTACGGGCAACCTGGGGTGGGCATTAACGCCGGTTTATATGGCGTTTTTGATTTACCTGTTTAATTGGCGAGTTGCCGCGTTTGGGGCCGGTGCGCTGGTTGCCGTGATTTTGGCTATGGCCTGGCTGGGGCGTGATTTATTGGCACCGTCCGAGGTTGCTGTTTCTGCACAAGCGGATGAAACGGCGTCCCCAGCGTCGGTTAAGGCGGCAGAAAAGGCGTCACAAGAGGAAGCACAAACCGCTACTGGATCCATCGATTTATCAAACAGCGGCGCTTGGCAAACGCTCACCATATTAGTAAGCCAACCGGCATTATGGGGGGCGTTCCTGTTTTTTGCCTGCACCACGATTGCCATGTCATCGGTACAAAACTACACCATTCCCATGCTTGGTCAAGTGTATGGCATTGACAAGGTATTGGCGGGCATGACCTTGTCCTCTTATATGTTGTTGGCGGCGGCGGGCATGTTAGCGGGTGGGTTTGTGGCTGGCGCCAATCCCAAATCCGAACGTATAGTTGCCATCTCGCTGGTATTGGCAGGTGCTTTTCTGGTGGTGTTGGCAACAGGGTGGTTTCCGCGGCCCATCGCCATGGCCCTGGTAGCATTGGCCGGCTTTTGTTCAGGGGTGTCCGCCCCTTCGCGGGACATGCTGATCCGCCGCGTAACTCCGAAAGGGGCTACGGGAACGGTCTATGGCCTGGTCTATTCAGGAATGGATGTGGGCTCCTCTTTAGGTCCTTTCCTGTTTGGCTTTATGCTCGATATGGGCTTGTCGTTAGCTCCCTGGATTGGCGCGGGCATGGCCTTTGTCGCCGCGGCAGGTTTTGCCCTCTGGGTAGCCCACGCCGCGAATGCTGGCGCCACGGCTCGTCCACAAACAGTGGCAGGCTAACAGAGGTGGTCATTAATAACCCATAATAACGGCCATTTGACCTAGATCAATATTCGCTAAGGCGGTAACTGGTACAGTTCCCGCCATGCGTGCGTTTTCAATTTTTTCTACCCCACATGGGCTGTCCGATGCCGAGCGTCTCGTCCGTCGACACATGTTGGCGCGTATGGGTTTGGCGTGGTTGGTCATGATGCAAGTGGCAACCTTGGCCTTCCCGGGTTATTTGCGTTCCGACACCATGGGGGCAGACAACCTTGCTTTATTGGACCAAGCCATCATCGTGATGAATTGGATTAGCCTTGGTCTGTCTATTCCGGTGATTACCTATTGTGCCTGGCCCGTGTGGCGCCAAGCGTTGCGCCGTTTGCGTGAACGACGTGTCACCATGGATGTGCCCGTCGCCCTGGGGATTGCTGTGGCCTTCATCCCCAGTGTTATTACCACCTTTACACAGCATGGGCATGTTTATTTTGAGTCGGTGTCCATGTTTGTGGCATTTTTGTTAACGGCGCGCTATCTCGAGCTCTGTGCCCGCCAGTCGGTGGGTCGAACGGCCATGACATCGCAGCAGCAACGCCATCACCAGCGTTTGGCGCAGCAGGCAGATCGGGTGGCATTCTGGTTTGTTATTGCCCAGCTGGCGTTGGCCTTTATTGCCGGGGCAGTGTGGGCATTTGTAGAACCTGCGCAAGCGCTTGCCGTGATGGTGGCCATGATTGTGATCAGTTGTCCCTGTGCCATGGCGATGGCCGTGCCGGTATCAGTTGCTGCCGCCCAGGCCAGTTTGTCTGTAAAAGCGCGGTCAGGTCAGGTTTCGCCGCATGAGCGGGCGATTTTGGATCGTGCCACGCAACGCAACGCCCGCCAGAATCTATATGGTGCCGTGGGATGGCATTTGCTGGTAACGCCGTTGGCGGCACTCGGTTGGGTAGCCCCTTGGCTGGCCGCAATTACCATGCTGTTGTCGACCATCTCGGTGGCGCTTAACGGCATGCGTTTGTATCGTCGTTTTGCGCATCAAAATGCGGCAGAACCTTGGGACACGAGTCTTGCACAGGGCCAAGGCGCATGACCGAATCTTTGGGTTTGTTGTTGGCGATCTCGGTGGTGTTCGTGATTGGGATCGGGGTGGCATTTTGGTGGGCAATATTTTCAGGCCAGTTCGATGACGTTAACGAGGCCGGACGTGCTGTGCTATTCGATGACGATGATACGACACCCCCAGAAGCACTGGAAACGGAAACCAGGGAAAACGGCGATGCTGCGACGCGCCATTCCGAACAGGATTTATCCAGCTAGTCAGGTTTGAGTTTGTCTTTTTATTATTAATCATTTTTTGAGGATATGTTCATGGGCACTTCCGCTACCAACGGAAAGCAGGCCGAAGTCTTCAATTACGGAGTAGTCAGGCAGTTTACGATTGCCACCGTATTTTGGGGCGTTGTGGGAATGGCAGTCGGGGTTTTAATTGCCGCCCAGCTTATTTGGCCTGAGCTTAACTTTGAAACCCCGTGGCTAACTTACGGCCGGCTTCGTCCTTTGCATACCAATGCCGTTATTTTTGCATTTGGCGGCAGCGCGTTATTTGCCACCTCCTATTATGTGGTTCAGCGTACTAGCCAAACCCGCCTCTTTAGCGACAAACTGGCAGCCTTTACTTTTTGGGGCTGGCAGCTTGTTTTGGTGGGGGCGGTCATTACCTTGCCGCTGGGCTACACCAGTACGAAAGAGTATGCGGAGCTTGAGTGGCCGTTGGATATTCTCATTACGGCGGTATGGGTGGCTTATGCCATTGTATTTTTTGGCACCCTGGCAAAGCGTCGTGTCAAACACATTTACGTGGCGAACTGGTTCTTCGGTTCCTACATTGTGACCATTGCCGTTTTGCACATTTTCAATAACCTGGAAATTCCCGTGAGCTTTTGGAAGTCATATTCCATTTACTCAGGGGTTCAGGATGCCATGGTGCAGTGGTGGTATGGGCATAATGCCGTGGGCTTTTTTCTGACCACAAGCTTCCTTGGCATGATGTATTATTTCGTGCCCAAGCAAGCGAATCGCCCCGTGTATTCCTATCGCTTGTCGATTGTGCACTTCTGGTCGCTGGCATTTACCTATATGTGGGCAGGTCCGCACCACTTGCATTTCACCTCACTCCCTGACTGGGTACAGTCACTCGGGATGGTGTTCTCTATCATTTTGTTGGCGCCTTCCTGGGGCGGGATGCTCAACGGGATTGCCACGATATCAGGCGCGTGGCACCGCTTGCGTACGGATCCCATCTTGAAGTTCCTGGTGGTTGCCCTGTCGTTTTACGGCATGTCCACGTTTGAAGGCTCCATGATGTCGATTCGCACCGTAAACGCGCTGTCGCATTACACCGATTGGACGGTGGGCCATGTGCACTCCGGTGCTTTGGGCTGGGTGGCCATGATCACTTTTGGCTCGGTTTACTATATGTTGCCGCGTCTTTACGGCCGTAGAGAGATGGCCAATATGAAATTGGTAGAGCTGCACTTCTGGTTAGCAACGCTGGGTGTGGTGCTATATATTGCCTCCATGTGGATTGCCGGGGTGATGCAAGGCTTGATGTGGCGCGCCACCGAAGCCGATGGAACGCTTACCTACAGTTTCGTGGAAGGTGTAAAGGCGACCTATCCGTTTTATGCCATCCGTCTGCTTGGCGGCCTGTTCTTCTTATCCGGTATGTGCGTTATGGCCTGGAACAGCTTCATAACGATTCGTGGCCAACGGCGCGTGAATCCTGAAGTGCCCCTGTTCAACCCCGATGCGCGTGATCCTGCTCTCGTGGGCCCGGCCTCAACTACCGCCTAAGGAAAGCATTATCATGTCTGATCAAAAAAATCGTTTCTTTTCACACGCCACGATTGAGAAAAACGTTGGCTTGCTACTGATTTTCAGTATTTTGGTGATTTCTTTTTCGGGTCTGGTTCAGATTGTGCCCTTGTTCTACCAGCACTCTACAACCGAACCTACGGAAGGGGTGGTCCCGTATGAGCCCTTGCACTTAATCGGTCGCGATATTTATATCCGCGAAGGCTGTGTCGGCTGTCACTCGCAGCAAATCCGCATGCTGAGTTCCGAGGTACAACGCTACGGCCCTTACTCACTGGCCGGAGAGTCCGTGTACGACTATCCGTTTTTATGGGGTTCCAAGCGAACAGGCCCGGATCTGGCGCGGGTAGGGGGCCGTTATTCGGATGACTGGCATCGCGTGCACCTGCGTGATCCACGGGTCGTGGTACCAGAGTCTAATATGCCCGCGTATCCCTGGTTACAACGTAACTCTGTTGAAGGCGAGAACGTGCAAGCCCGCATGCGTGCGTTGCGCACCTTGGGCGTTCCCTATACCGATGAGCAAATTGCGGAAGCGCCCGAGGCTCTGGTGGGCAAAACGGAAGAAGATGCCATCGTGGCCTACCTTCAAGGGTTAGGCGTTGCCGGCCGTGACGCGGCGGCGGAAGCGGTTATGCGTGGGGGCGAATAGTCATGGTAGGCATCATCAACGGCATTATGACGGTGGTAGGCCTGCTGACATTTTTGGGAATTGTGTGGTGGGCTTTTTCTAAGGGACGTCGTAAAGCAAATGAGGAGGCAGCCCAGTTGCCTTTTCTGCTCGATGATGATGCCTTAGGGCCCGACGATACTGAGAAGCAACAAGAGGATTCTCATGAGTGATTTTTTTAATAGTGGCTGGAGTATTTATATTTCTGCCGTGGCAATTTTGGGCATTATTTTTTGCCTGTGGTTGCTTTATACCCAACGTCGTTATCTCAGGAAGGATGTGGAGGTAGAAGATACCGGTCACGTCTGGGACGGTAACATTACCGAACTCAATACGTCAGTGCCGCGCTGGTGGACAGTGATGTATTTGGCCGTGTGTGCTTTTGGGGTAATTTACCTCGTGTTATACCCTGGTTTGGGCAGCTATAAAGGGGTGTTGGGCTACAGCACGGCGGCGTCGGTAAAAGCGGATCAGGAAGCGTTGCAAGAACGTATCCAACCCGTCTATGCACGTTTTGCGGAGATGGAGATTCCAGAGATCGCCGGGGATGAAGAAGCCCGCATGATTGGTCAGCGCCTGTTTTTGAACAACTGTGCCCAATGCCATGGCTCTGATGCGCGTGGCGCGCCAACGTTTCCCAACCTGGCGGACGATCACTGGATGTATGGGGGTGAGCCGGAGCAGATTCAGCAGACCATTACCGAGGGGCGTCACGGGGTGATGCCCCCCTGGCGGGATACGGTAACGGCGGCCGAGGCGGCGGATATTGCCCACTATGTGCGTTCTTTGTCGGGCTTGGCACATGACTCCTTGAAAGCTGTCCGGGGTCGTAAAGGGTTTGAGCAAACCTGTGTGGCCTGTCATGGTGCCGAAGGCAAGGGCAACACGGCCTTGGGTGCCCCCGATTTGACCGCGAATACCTGGTTGTATGGCAGCTCTGAGGCCACCATTGTGGAAACCATTCTCAATGGCCGGGAAAATCAGATGCCCGCACAAAAGGGGATTCTTACCGAGGATCAGATTCGTCTGTTGACGGCGTGGGTATGGGGCTTGTCCAATCGCGACTAAGCGCTGTTTTTGTGTGGTAAAGGTGTAGCATGGCTCAGGTTCCTCCCGATCAATCAACTAACAAACCTTCGGCATCAGCGCCAGCGTGGCGCCCGGCACAGGTATCCCGACATCAGGGGGGCATGTCACCCCAGGTGGATTTAACCATTGCGGATGTCCGCAAAAAAATTCATCCGCGGTCCGTCAGCGGTACTTTTAACAATTGGCGGATCGCAATGGTCTGGTTCACCCAGCTCATTTTCTACGGCCTGCCCTGGTTGCAGTGGAATGGGCGGCAAGCCGTATTGTTTGATTTGGGTGCCCGCAAGTTCTATCTGTTTGGCATGGTGCTGTGGCCGCAGGATGTGATCTACCTGGCCGTGCTGCTGGTATTATCGGCATTTTCTTTATTTCTATTTACTGCCATTGCGGGGCGTCTGTTTTGTGGTTATGCCTGTCCGCAAACCGTGTATACCCAAATTTTTATGTGGGTAGAGCGAAAAATCGAAGGCGACAGGGTGGCTCGTATTCGCCTGGATGAGCAACCATGGAGCTGGCGCAAGTTTCGTCTCAAGGCGTCAAAACATATTATCTGGATTGCGATAGCCTGGTGGACGGGCTCAACCTTTATTGGTTATTTCGCGCCCATCCGGGAACTGGGCTGGGGCTTGTTGCATCTGGAGCTGGGTCCCTGGCAGTGGTTTTGGATGGTGTTTTATTCCTTTGCGACCTGGGGCAATGCGGGGTTTCTGCGCGAAACGGTATGTAAATACATGTGCCCCTATGCCCGCTTCCAGAGCGTGATGGTCGATGATGACACCTTTGTGGTTACCTATGACCATGTCCGCGGTGAGCCGCGGGGCGGGCGCTCCCGTAAAGTCGATCACAAAGAAGCCGGACTGGGGGATTGCATTGATTGCACCTTGTGTGTACAAGTTTGTCCCACAGGCATCGATATTCGTGATGGCTTGCAGTACATGTGTATTGGCTGTGGTGCCTGCGTGGATGTCTGTGATCAGGTCATGGACAAGATGAATTATCCGAAGGGATTAATTCGTTATACCTCGGGTCGTGCCATTGTCGAAGGCATGTCACAGTCAGATGTCCGCAAACGGGTGTTCCGTCCCCGGGTGATTGCCTACAGTTTGATTTTGCTGGCAATTGCTGTGGCATTTGCCGTGTCGTTGGCCACGCGTACGCCCTTGCGCATGGATATTATTCGAGATCGTGGTGCTTTGGGTCGCGAAGTTCCTGGCGGCATGATAGAAAATGTCTATCGTCTCCAATTAATTAATACGGCGGAGCAGGATTTGCAACTCCAGCTTGGGGTGGATGGTATTGACGGTCTTACCATTAGCACCACCGATGGTGCCAACACTGTCCGTTTGGAGGCGGCTTCAAATCGTTTGGTACCCATTGTGATACAAGGGCCTGCAGCCACACTGGAGTCTGGTTTGTATGATATAGAAATACAGGCGGAAGCGGCTCAAGAACCGTCGCATGCGCCGGTTAGTGTACGGGAAAAGACCAGCTTCTTTGTTCCTCAATAAAAGGGTATAGTGATGTCTACACCACATGTTTGTGATAATGCAGGGTCTCAACGGCCTTGGTATAAAGAGCCTTGGCCGTGGTTTATTATGGCCGGCCCCATCATTGCAATCATCGGTTGTGCGATCACCATCGTATTAGCTTTTCAAAATTACTCTGATCAGGATTTAAACGATGGCGGGGTTAAGCGCGGCCTGGTCGTAACAAAGCCCGCAGCGGAGCCCTCCAATAAAAGCGACTAGGAGACAATTATGAGCAGGCGTGCACTGATGTGGATATTATGGCCCGCTTTTTTAGCGGCTGGGATCACGAGTGCGGTCGTCTTTGCCTTTATTGACCCGCTAGATATCACCATATTTGGCCACCTGCAGCTGGATCGGCAGGTGATTTATGGGGCAGGTTTCTTTTTGTTTTGGTTGATGGCGTCGCTGTCGAGTGCGCTTAGCCTATTTATGGCGCCGCGGTCCGAGGACGAGGCTTAGGTATTGGTTTCAGCCGTGGCAGCAGGGTCGGTAAAGGTTAGGCCAGCCAGTTCATACAGGCCTTCCTTATCCAGTAGCGTTACGTCACGCTGCTTGATGCGAATAAGGTTCTCACGTGCAAAGCGTGACAACAAGCGGCTTACCGTTTCCAGGGTAAGCCCCAAATAGTTACCAATTTCCTCGCGGCTCATGCGCAATAAAAAGGAATTGGAGGAATAGCCCAAGGCAGCCAACCGCTCGGCAATGTTCAATAAAAAGCTGGCAACACGTTGTTCCGAACGTAGTGTGCCCAAGGTCATTACCATTTGATGGGCACGGTTGATTTCCAGCCCCATGAGGCGGCGGAACTGTTGTTGTAAAACCGGTAGATGTGGCGATACCTGGTCGATTTCATTTAAATACACGACACAGACTTCGCTGTCCTCGAGGGCGACGGCCTCGGACACGTGAACGGTATTGCCCATGCTGTCCATGCCGATAATTTCGCCGGGGAGTACAAAGCTGGTGATTTGAACCTGGCCATTGGCATCTTGTAGTTGTGTTTTCATGGCACCGGACCGTAGCCCATAGATGGCATCGGCTTTGTCCCCCAGTTCAAATAATGCCTTGCCCTTGGAAATACGCAAGCGTTCTTGCACAAATTTATCCAGTAAGGCAACATCGCTGCGGGACAAACCAGCGGGTAAACAGATATCGCTGAGTATGCAGGCAGAACAACGTGCAGCTTCAGAGGTGATGGGTATGCGCTTCATAGATTTCAATCAGCCTGGGTAAAACGGAGTTTCAAGCATCATTACTACAAGTATAAACGATTGCTAATATATCCCTTGATTTGCCCTTGAGTTTTGCAAGTTTACCCCTATCTATAAAGCATTACAGACGCAATGTCTAACCTTAATTTAGTGAAAAAATCATGCGATACGATAGATTAACGACAAAATTTCAACAGGCACTGGGCGATGCTCAGAGCCTGGCGGTGCGCAATGATAATCCTTACCTCGAGCCAGCCCATGTGTTGCTTGCCATGCTATCAGACAATGACAGTGGCATGGCCAGCTTGCTTGCCCAGGCAGGGGTTGCGGTTAACCGTTTGGTAAGCGATTTGGAGCGCCAGGTTCAAGCGTTTCCCAAAGTTCAAGGTCAAGAGGGTCAGATCCAGGCGAGCCGGGACCTTCAGGCCGCCTTTGCCCGCATAGACAAGGAAGCTGCTACGCGGGGCGATGAGTATATTGCCAACGAATTGTTTTTGTTAGCAATGCTTGATGATAAAGGGGAAGCAGGCCGAAGTTTACGGGAAGCCGGCTTACAACGCAAGCCCCTGGAAGCAGCGATTGAAAACGTTCGCGGCGGTGAGCCGGTAACGGATGCCGATAGCGAGTCGCGTCGGGAGGCGTTGGCGAAATACACCATCGATATGACGGATCTGGCGCGCCAGGGCAAACTGGACCCGGTCATCGGGCGTGACGATGAGATTCGCCGCGCAGTGCAGATTCTTCAGCGCCGTACCAAAAACAACCCCGTACTCATTGGGGCGCCCGGGGTAGGTAAAACCGCCATTGTAGAAGGCTTGGCGCAGCGCATTATCAATAATGAGGTGCCCGAAACCTTAAAGGGCAAACGCGTGCTCGCCCTGGACTTGGCAGGGTTACTTGCCGGGGCAAAATATCGTGGTGAGTTCGAAGAACGGCTAAAGAGCGTGCTTAAGGAACTGTCCCAGGACGACGGCCAAAATATCCTCTTTATTGATGAGCTGCACACCATGGTAGGTGCAGGTAAAGCCGAAGGGGCGATGGATGCGGGCAATATGCTAAAGCCTGCGTTAGCACGGGGGGAATTGCATTGTATTGGGGCGACCACGCTCGATGAATACCGCAAACATATCGAGAAAGATGCGGCTTTGGAGCGCCGATTCCAGAAGGTGCAAATTGATGAGCCCGATGTCGAGTCCTCCATTGCCATCTTGCGAGGCCTGCAGGAGCGTTATGAGCTGCATCATGGCGTGGCCATCACGGACCCGGCAATTGTGGCTGCTGCGGAGCTGTCTCACCGCTACATTACGGATCGTTTTCTGCCGGATAAGGCCATTGACCTTATTGATGAAGCGGCCGCGCGTATTCGTATGGAAATAGATTCCAAGCCGGAAGTGATGGATCGGCTGGACCGCCGTATTATTCAGCTCAAGATCGAGCGTGAGGCAGTCAAAAAAGACACCGATGAAAGTTCCGTGCGTCGGCTAGAGGCCATTGAGCAGGAATTGTTGGCGTTGCAGCGTGAATATAACGACTATGAGGAAATCTGGAAGGCTGAAAAGGCTGCTGTTCAAGGCTCGCAATCTGTAAAAGAGGAAATTGATCAGTTGCGGGCACAGATGGCGGAATACCAGCGTCAAGGTCAGTACGATAAGTTGGCAGAATTGCAATATGGAAAACTGCCCGAGTTGGAAAACCGGCTGGCGCAGGCCGAAGCGGCCAAAGGCCATAATTCAGAGTCGGATACCCCCAAGCTGCTACGTACCGAAGTGGGGGCAGAAGAGATTGCCGAAGTGGTGTCGCGTGCCACGGGTATCCCCGTTGCCAAGATGATGCAGGGTGAACGTACCAAGTTGCTCGAAATGGAGCAGGCTCTGGAACAACGAGTGGTGGGACAGCATGAGGCTGTCACCCTGGTTTCTGATGCCATTCGCCGGGCGCGTTCCGGCTTGGCCGATCCCGACCGTCCCGATGGTTCGTTCCTGTTCCTGGGGCCCACAGGGGTGGGTAAAACAGAGCTGACCAAAGCGTTGGCGGCCTTTTTATTCGACTCCGAGGAGCACCTGATTCGCATCGATATGAGTGAGTTTATGGAAAGACACTCCGTCGCTCGCCTGATTGGTGCGCCTCCCGGCTATGTTGGCTATGACGAAGGGGGGTATTTAACCGAAGCCGTCCGCCGCAAGCCTTATAGCGTCATCTTGTTGGATGAGATTGAAAAAGCGCATCCGGATGTGTTTAACGTGCTGTTGCAAGTCCTGGATGATGGGCGCTTAACGGATGGTCAGGGCCGCACGGTAGATTTCCGTAACACCGTTATCATCATGACCTCCAACTTGGGCTCCCAGCATATCCAGAGCATGGTCGGCCAAGCGTATGATGCCGTGAAGGAAGTGGTGTGGGAAGAGGTGAAATCCCATTTCCGGCCCGAGTTCCTCAACCGCATTGATGAGGTGGTGGTCTTTCATTCGCTGGCCGAGGAAAATATTGCCGCCATTGCCCGTATCCAGCTTGAGCGGCTATCGGAACGCCTGGCCGACCGCGATATGCAGCTGGTGGTGACCGATGCCGCCGTTTCGCAGCTGGCACATGCGGGCTTTGACCCTGTGTTTGGGGCCCGGCCATTGAAGCGCGCCATCCAACAGCATGTGGAAAACCCGGTGGCCAAGCTGATTATCGAGGGTAAATTTGGCCCCAAAGATGTGGTACCGGTGGACTGGGTGGACAACCAGTTTGTATTTACCCGTACGCTTCAATAGCGTAACGCTTATTTGTCGTAACCGGGGGGTGGGTTTTGCGTAATTTCATCTTTACCGTAAAACCGCACCCCAATTCTAATGCGATCGCGCCCGCGTGACCGCCTAAAGCGGTTGGTGTCACGCAAGGAATAGACACAGCCGCAATATTCTTGTTGGTAGAATTGCTCGCGCTTGGAAATTTCTATCATGCGGTTGGCACCGCCACCTTTGCGCCAGTTGTAGGTCCAGTAGATCAAGTCTGGATAACGATCGGCCGCGCGAACGCCGCTGCGATTGATTTGATCCATATCCTTCCAGCGTGAGATGCCCAAGGAGCTGGTGATGGTATCAAAGCCATTTTCATGGGCATACAAGGCAGTGCGTTCAAAGCGCATGTCAAAGCATACGGTACAGCGCAGGCCACGTTCTGGCTCGTTTTCTAGCCCGCGGATGCGGTCAAACCAGTTATCCCTATCGTAATCCCCATCAATAAATTCAATGCCGTGTTTTTCTGCAAAGCGTACATTTTCTTGCTTGCGGATTTCATATTCACGGTCAGGATGAATGTTGGGATTATAGAAATAAATAGAGTAATCAATGCCTGATGCCGTCATGGCTTCCATGAGTTCACCCGAGCAGGGCGCGCAACAGGAGTGGAGTAACACCTTTTTCCGATTATCGGGCAAGGTAAGAGTAGGGCGTTGATAATCCGACATATTTTTCACAGATTAACGAGAATGATTCATGTCCTCATTGTAAACACTCTCGTCAACTTTGCCATCTCCCAGGACCAGGTTCCAGCATTGATTCACGGCTTCTCGTTCTGCTAATAATTGATTTTGCGGTACCCGGGCGCGTTGCGCGCCTTGTAATCGAAGGGCATGTTGGCGTTGCCGAAAGTGGCGATAGGCATTGCTGACGTCGTGGGCGAGTGGCTGGGGAAGCAAGCCCAGTGTCGCACTGAGCTCAAGCAAGGCAATATTGCCCAGATTGCCTAGTAGCACCGGAAATTGATGCGCATGGCATAACACCAGATATTGCGTAATAAACTCGACATCTACCATACCGCCGCGATCGTGTTTAATGTCAAAATCGGGGCTGGGATTGGGATGTCCGGCACTGATGCGTCGACGCATGGTAGTAACCTGGGCACGCAAGGTGGAAGGGTCGCGCTGCCGTAACAGGATGTCATTTCTAACGGCTTCAAAGCGCGCCCCCAGTTGGGCATCGCCGGCCACAAAGCGCGCCCGGGTAATGGCTTGGTGCTCCCAGGTCCAGGCCTTATGGATTTGATAGTTTTCAAAGGCGCCAATGCTAATGGCAAGTAAGCCGGCGTCGCCGTCGGGTCGTAGGCGTAAATCTACTTCGTATAAGCGGCCGGAAGAGGTCAGCGTGGACAGCCAGGAGCTCATGCGGCGGCCAAGGCGGACATAGCGCTGGCTGGCATGAGGGTCGCCGGCATCGTGATCATATAAAAATACCAGATCAAGATCAGAGGCATAACCCAATTCTTTGCCGCCGAGTTTCCCATAGGCAATAACCGCAAATTGCGGCGCAGACTGGGGGCGCTGGTCGCGCGTATCTTGTACCAGGGGCCACACCCGTGCAATGGTTTCCTCCAGCATCATATCGGCGAGCGCTGAGAGGTGATCACCAATGGCCTCTACTGTAAGCTTGCCTGCCAAGTCCTGGGCGAGGACCTGAAAGGTGACCTGTTGTTGCAGATCGCGCATCCAGTTCATTTGCTGTTCGATGTCCGGGCTGCCATCGGGAAGTTGGCAGGCATCCAGCTCGTGACGCTGCTGTTGTGCCAGGGCATCAAAATCCACTGCTTCCATAAGCTCATCCCAGCTAATCAGCTGATCAAGTAATTGGGGATGTTGTTGCATATAGTGGGCGGCCCACGGACTGGCGCTTACCAAGCGGGCGAGGCGCTCTAGTGTACTGGGGTATTCTTGTAGCAAGGTGAGGTAGGCGCCACGATTGGCGATATGCTCCAGCAAATCAAACAGGCGCCGTAGGGTGGTGCGGGGCTCTGGCGTATCGTTGGCGAGCGCCTGCATAGGGGCAATCAGTTGGTGGACACGTTTCAGGCGGTAGTCAGCAAGGTTGCGGATACGCCGTCGATTTAACAAGGCCTGGGCGAGGTCATCCAGCGGATCAATGGCCGCTGCTGTGGGTGTGCTCGTGGGCAATACGGTTTGTTGTTGTGTTGCCGCGGGGGCAATGCCGGCATGCCGGAAAGCGGTTTTAAAGGTTTGTGACACAAGGTCGCGGTGGGCTGCCAGGGTTTGTTCGAATACTTCGGCTTCTAACCCCATCGCTGCAGCGAGGGCGGCTCGGTCGGAAGCATGCCTACCCAATAAATGGGTTTGTTCATCCTCGCGGTATTGCAACATGTGTTCGACGCGACGCAAAAAATCATACGCTTTTTTTAGTGCCTGTGCGATGTCGGTATCCAATACATTTGCCAACACCAGTCCATGCAGGGCCTTATACAAGGAGGACTGCTGTAAGGAGGGCTGCTGCCCGCCGCGAATGAGTTGATTGAGCTGCACAATGAATTCGATTTCGCGGATGCCGCCATCGCCCAGTTTGATGTTATGGGTTTTATCAATCCCGCGCCGTGCACGCGCTTGCTGTTCCCAGTGATCTCGAATGCGTTCTCGTAAGCGGCGCAAGGCAGCCAGTGCGTCGTAATCCAGATAATGTCGATAAACAAAGGGTTGTTGCAGGGATTGCAGGGTTTCTATTTGTGCCTGGTAAAGACTGTTGTCAAAGACTTGCGCAGGAATGATACGCGCTTTTAACCAGGCATAGCGCTCCCATTCACGGCCTTGTTGAATAAAGTATTTTTTAAGGGCCGGCAGGCTCCAGACAAGGGGCCCGCTGCCACCGTCGGGCCGCAATCGCAAATCTACCCGGAAAACCATGCCATGGCGGGTATAGTCTTCCAATAAACGTACCATTTCCCGCACCACCTGGGTATAGAATTCTTGGTTGCTAATGGGTTCGCGCCCATTGGTGGTGCCATCGTTGCCATAAAGAAATATAAGGTCGATATCAGACGAAACATTCAGTTCCTGGCCGCCAAGCTTTCCCAACCCCACGATCAGTAATTCCTGGGGTTGCCGGGTATCAGGGTCTGTGGGGTGCCCGTGGTGGGGTAACAGCTGGTGAACGGCACTTTGGTAGGCTTTGGCAAGACACAGTTCTGCGAGGCTTGTCATGGCACCAATGACTTCTTGCAGGTTTGCACGGCCATTGATGTCGCGGGTCATAAGCGTAAAGAAAACCCGCTGCCGCAATTGCCGTAGCTGTTGCGCCAGTTGGTTATTGTCAGCGCTTATTGGCGGGCTTTCCTCAAGGTCAGCGTACCAGTGTTGAATCTGCTTCGGGGTAACGGCGTGTGGGTAGTGCGCCAGAATAAAGTGTGCCAAATCTGGGTCGGCTAACAGGGCCCGACGCAAAGCCCCTGACCATTGCAATACCGGCGCGAATATAATGTTGTTTTCCATAAACAGGATGGGGACCAAGAATGGGTTGGCGTTGGTTGCTCCGTATGCTGGTGTTTGTTTATTTCACCGTGCTGCTAGCCTTGCTCAGCATACGCTACCTGTTGTTGCCAAATATTGATCAGTTTAAACCGTGGATCGCCCACCAGTTAAGTCAGGCGATTGGTGCCGAGATTCACATGGAGGACGTGCAAGCGGGTTGGCAAGGTTTCCACATCAGTTTGCAGGTGGCAGATCTACAGCTGTTTGATGACGCAGGCCAGCCCGTACTACACGTCCCACATGCGCGTGGTGTTGTCTCATGGCGTAGCTTACTACAAGGCAAGCCGGTATTTTCTTTTTTAGCCGTACAAGGGCTGGCGCTGCATGCCCATCGTGACGACGGCGGTTTCTTATGGCTATTGGGACATCAATTTTCTCGGCAGTCATGGATACGTCAGCTTCCTGACCCCTTGCCCCGCGGCGCGCAATGGCTGTTATCCCAACAGCGTATCGTGGTTCAAGACGCCCGCTTGCAATGGCGCAACGATGCTCAACAAGGGGCACAGTCGGAACTGGCGGCTATCCATATTCATCTGGAAAATACGGTCGGGCGTCATCGACTAGCGGCCGTAGCAACGCTACCGGGCCAGGACCACAAACCTATTGAAGCGAGCGGCTACCTGGAGCGCCGTACCCCCTTTGGTGCCCCCGGAAGCGGTGCCGTGCAACTCACACTACCAACGTTGCCTGTACAGGAATGGCGCACCTGGCTGGAGCTGCCACCCGAGGTGTCATTTACATCGGCAGCAATGAATGCCTGGCTTGCGGTAGAGCATGGGCAGGTGCATCAGGTGAGCGCGCACGTGGGGGCGCAAGAAGTATCGGTGCGCCTGGCCGACCAGGGGGTGTTAACAAGCCAGCGAGCCCAGGTGAATGTTCACTTGCCTTTGGCGCATCTTCGGCCACCGGTGAAAGGCTTTAAGGCGGCGGCGCAGCAAGGCGTGCAAACCACCTTGTTGGGGGATAAGGTGTCTGTATCTGTCCCACGGGTGTATAACCATGCCTTGCAGTTCGACCGCGTTAAAACAGACTTTACGTTGCTATATGAGCCGCAACAATGGCAATTGGCAGTACCCACCCTCTCCATTCATAACCAAGACGCCCAGGTGCAAGCCCAGGGAACGTGGCGACAAACGCCAGATGACTGGGGCTGGTTGGATATGCGTGCGGAAATTCCCCAAGCGAACGCTGCGCGGGTTGCCCATTATTTGCCCAATGCGCTGCCCGCTGCGGTGCGGGATTGGGTGGACCAAGGCCTGCAACAAGGGGAGATTAATGGTGCCAGCGTTAAGGTCCAAGGGCCGTTGCAAGATTTTCCGTTTGATACCACCGCTTCCACAGGAACATTCCGGGTGCGTGCGCCGTTTAAAGACCTCACCCTGGATTACCATCCCGACCCCATGGAAGGGTCTGCCCATGGCTGGCCAGAATTGCGCCAATTGCAGGGGCAATTTGCGATGGACAATGGGGATATTCAGGTACAGGCCAAGCAGGGCGCCTTCCAGCTTGAGGAAAACAACGTGATCCAGGTGCATGAAGTTACCGCCAGTGTGCCAGCAGTGCGTCGGCAAACCACGGTAGATGTGCACGGCAAAACCCGGGGGGCGGCCCCCGCCTATTGGCAATTTTATCGACAATCTCCATTACGCACGTTGCTAAACCACGCCTTGGACGATGTCATGGTACAGGGACCGTGGGAAATCCCGCTGCACCTGCGCATTCCTTTGACCGCTGAGGGGGTGCCCCAGATGGATGGAAAAATCCATGTGCAAGACAGTCAGCTGCAGTGGCGGACCGAACTTCCGCCATTGGAGGGGTTGTCAGGTGTACTGGCGTTTACTGATGCCGGGGTAAATATTGAGCACGCGTCAGCGCGCTGGTTTGGGGATGCGGTAGACATCAGCGGCGCTTTGGGAGATCAAGACCCGGCCGCCATAACGCTGCGTGGTCATGCCCGTACAAAGGCTTTGCAATCGTGGCTAAAGCTGCCGGGGCTGGCGCGTCTACAGGGACGCCTGCCGTATGCGTTGACCATTGCAAACCTGGGGCCGGCGGCCACACAAGGCGGGCCCACGTTTACCTTGCAATCCAGTTTAGAGGGCACGGAGTTGCGATTTCCTGGCCCCTTGGCGAAATCGGCCCGGCAGGCAATGCCGCTGGCAGTTCGTTGGGGGCCGGGGGAGCATGCGCACGAGCAACGCCTTGGGATCACGCTGGGTGAACATCTTCAGGCGCGGCTCTATCACGATGCCGCGCGAGATCACACCACACCGTTTTTTCAGCGCGGGCATATCGAGGCTGGTATGGCAGTGACGCCCGTGGGTGATGGTTTGATGGTGGGTATTTCCCAGCCAGTGTTTGATGCGGGGGTATGGGACGCCATTATTGATGAGTTCACGCCGTCGCAGGCTACCCCATCGCGCGCCTGGTTGCCCCCGCTGGTGGGGCTGCAATTGCAGGCGGATCAGGCCCGGTTATTGGGAGCCGATCTTACCCAGGTGCAGTTGGCGCTGCAACGGGACGGACCGTTGGATTGGCAGGCCAAGCTCAATGCGAACGAGGCGACGGGACATTTGCAATGGATGGAAATAGAAGGGGAGATTAACGGTCCCGTACATGCGGATTTCAAGCGTCTGGCCTTGGGTAATAAACCGGGTGAAGCGCCCGCCCAATCGGCAACGGATGCCAGTTCCTTGCCGGATGATATCAATGTGCCGGAACTGGTATTGAATGTTGAGGAGTTAATTCTTGCCGGCCGCCATCTGGGCCGATTGCAGTTGCAAGGCGTTAACGAGCAAGCCGGTCGCGTTTGGCGCTTGACGGAATTGGCGTTGTCTTCTCCAGCGGCGGACTTAACGGGTTCCGGGCGTTGGTTTTTGACGGGTGAGCATCGTGGTTTACTGCTGGATGCCACGGCTGATGTGCGTGATCTGGGGGCGTATCTCGATCAGATTGGCTTTGCGGACGTTATGACGGGCGGTGCAGGAACGGTGGAGGCGGATATTCAATGGCTGGATCTGCCCTGGAATTTTGACGCGAACCAGATTGTTGGCAATGTGCAGTTTGAGTTTCAAGAGGGGCGTTTAAGTACCGTACATTCAGAGACTGCCCGTTTATTGGAATTGATTTCTATGCAATCGGTTAGCCGCCTGGCCCGTTTGGATATTAACCCCTTGGAGCTCACTAAAAGTGGTTTTCCGTTTAATGTTATCCGTGGTGGCCTGGCGTTGGATCAGGGTCAGCTGGTCACGGAGGACTATCATGTTGCCGGCCCGGCGGGGACCATGGTTGTGGAGGGCAGTGTTGCATTGGCATCGGCCACGCTGGATTTGGATGCCGTGGTGGTTCCCAATCTGGATGTGAGTGGTGCTGCCATTGCGGCAGGAGTTGTGGTAAATCCGGTGGTGGGTCTGGGCGCTTTTATTACGCAATGGTTGTTAAAAGACCCGCTGGCGGATGCCATGGCGGTGCGTTATAAAATTGGTGGTACCCTGCAGGCGCCCGAGATTCAAGCAAAAGAACGTTCCAAAGCACCACCTGTGGATGCGCCAGAGCCGATAACGCCCTGATTATTTCTTCATCATATCGAAGAATTCATCGTTAGTTTTGGTGGCTTTGATTTTATCCAGGATGAACTCCATGGCTTCGATTTCATCCATGTCGTGGATAAACTTGCGCAGTACCCAGATTTTTTGGATGACGTCGGGGGCCAACAGCAATTCTTCGCGGCGGGTGCTGGATTTATTGAGGTTAATGGCAGGATAAACCCGTCGTTCTGCCAAGCGGCGCTCCAGGTGGACTTCTGAGTTACCCGTACCCTTGAACTCTTCGTAGATTACTTCGTCCATGCGGCTGCCGGTTTCTATCAAGGCCGTGCCAATGATGGTAAGCGAGCCCCCTTCTTCGAGGTTACGTGCGGCGCCAAAAAAGCGCTTGGGACGTTGTAGGGCATTGGCATCCACCCCACCCGTTAGTACCTTGCCTGATGCTGGTACCACCGTGTTATAAGCGCGGGCCAGACGGGTAATGGAGTCGAGCAGAATTACCACATCTTTTTTCAGCTCTACCAAACGTTTGGCCTTTTCAATAACCATTTCGGCAACTTGCACATGGCGGGTGGCAGGCTCGTCAAAGGTAGAAGCAACCACTTCACCGCGCACGGTACGCTGCATTTCCGTGACTTCTTCTGGCCGCTCATCGACCAGCAGCACAATCACGATTGAATCTGGATAGTTGGTGGTGATGGCGTGTGCAATGTGTTGCATCATTACCGTTTTACCGGATTTTGGGCTGGCAACAATAAGCGCCCGCTGGCCTTTGCCGATGGGGGCAAAGATATCCATGATGCGACCCGTGACGTTTTCCTCGCTTTTAATGTTACGTTCCAGGGTCATCACCGAGTCTGGGTGCAGCGGCGTGAGGTTTTCAAACATAATGCGATGTTTGATTGCCTCTGGCTGCATGCCATTGACCTTGTCGACTTTTACCAGCGCAAAGTATCGTTCCCCGTCTTTAGGCGTTCTAACCTCGCCTTCAATAGAGTCTCCCGTGTGAAGGTCAAAGCGACGAATTTGCGATGGAGAAATGTAAATGTCGTCGGTACTTGCGAGGTAGGAGGTTTCCGGAGAACGCAAGAAACCAAAGCCATCGGGCAGGACTTCCAGCACGCCATCCCCAAAGATTTGTTCGCCTTGTTTGGCTCTTTTTTTAAGGATGGCGAACATGAGTTCCTGTTTACGCAGGCGACCGGCGTTATCGATGCCGAGCTCTGTGGCAATATCTAGCAGTTGCGAAACGTGCAACGCTTTCAGTTCGTTTAAATGCATGAGAGAAAGGAAAGGGTGTAAGAATGAGGTTGGCGGACCGAGAATTGGCCCGCGCGTTATCGTTTTGGAAAGCGTGTAATAATTACAATGATTCGTCCAGGAACGAGGCTAACTGGGCCTTTGATAATGCCCCCACTTTGGTGGCGATAGCTTTGCCTTCTTTAAATAGCATTAAAGTAGGAATGCCACGTACGCCGAATTTGGCTGGGGTGTCGGGATTGTCGTCCACGTTTAGTTTACCTATAGTAACACGGCCCGCGTAATCTTTGGCGGCGTCTTCCAGGATGGGTGCAATCATTTTACAAGGGCCGCACCATTCGGCCCAGAAATCAACAAGAACGGGTTGTTCGGTGTCGAGTACATCTGCCTGAAACGAGGCATCGCTTAGGGTTTTAATAGCTTCGCTCATAAGTCGCTCATACTACTTCAATGGGAAGAATGGAACTTCTTCCAAGCATACCATTGACGGCACGTTTTCGCATATGTATTTAAGCAATGAAGCGGCATTTGTCGTGGCTTGGCGCCACACTTCGCTAAAATAGGCCGATTCAACACGCGTTTTTATCAATAGGGGAATTGAGTGCAAACACCACGTTACGATGAAACCTCCATTCAAGTACTAAAAGGGCTGGAGCCCGTACGGCAACGGCCAGGGATGTACACCCGTACGGATAATCCATTGCACTTGGTGCAAGAGGTGATTGATAATGCGGCCGACGAGGCGCTCGCAGGCCATGCGTCGCTTATCACCGTGACGTTGCATGATGATGACAGCATTAGCGTGCAAGATAACGGGCGCGGGATTCCCGTTGGCTTGCATCCGGAAGAACAGGCCCCGGTGGTGGAGTTGGTATTTACGCGTTTGCATGCCGGCGGCAAGTTTGAGAAAAAAGGCGAAGCGGCCTATGCCTTTTCTGGTGGCTTGCATGGCGTTGGCGTGGCCGTCACGAATGCGTTGTCGTCACGTCTCGAGGTGACGGTGTGGCGCAATGCCGCGGCGCATGTCATGGCGTTTGAAAACGGTGCGGTTGTGCAACCGCTAACCGTTGCCGAGAAAGTGGGTCGGCGCCGTACGGGAACGCGTATCCAGGTGTGGCCCAATGCGCAGTATTTTGATGCCGCCGCGATTCCTGTGGCCGACCTTAAACATGCGCTGCGGAGCAAAGCGGTGTTGCTGGATGGGGTGGAAGTTCGTTTTGTCAACGAGAAAACACGTGAAACCGTCACGTGGAAATATGACCATGGGTTGCGTAGCTATTTGGAAGAGGCGCTGGCGGATGAGCCCTTGCTGATTCCTTTGTTTGAGGGGGAAAGCATCGCCGATGAAGAAGATGAGCACTACGCCACGGGCGAAGGGGCCCAGTGGGTGGTGGGATGGACAGAAGCGGGGCCGCTGGTGCGGGAATCCTACGTCAACCTGATTGCGACCACGGCTGGCGGAACGCATGAAGCGGGCTTGCGCGATGGTTTGTTTCAGGCGGTAAAAGCGTTTGCAGAGCTGCATAGTTTATTGCCCAAAGGGGTTCGCCTACTGTCCGAGGATGTGTTTAACCGCGTGAGCTTCGTGCTGTCTGCGAAAATGCTGGATCCCCAGTTTCAGGGGCAAATCAAGGAAAAATTGACCAGTTGGGAAGCGGTGCGTTTGGTGAGTCAGCGCGTAAAAAATGCGTTTGACTTATGGTTAAACCGCCACGTTGAGGATGGCAAGAAAATCACCAGCCTGGCCATTCAGCATGCGCAGGCACGGGCCCGCTCCCGCAAACGGGTGGCCCGGCGCAAGAGTTCCGGGGTTGCAGTATTACCAGGCAAACTAACCGATTGCGAATCTAGCGATGCCGAGCGTACCGAGTTGTTTTTAGTGGAAGGAGATTCCGCTGGGGGCTCCGCCAAAATGGGTCGCGACAAAGAGTTTCAGGCAATTCTGCCCTTGCGTGGCAAGGTGTTAAATGCGTGGGAGGTCGAGCGCGATCGCTTGTTCGCAAACAACGAGATCCATGATATTGCGGTTGCCATAGGGGTGGATCCACACGATGTCTCGCAAGAAGTTGACTTGTCGGCGCTGCGCTACGGCCGGATTTGCATACTATCGGATGCGGATGTGGATGGCTCCCATATTCAAGTCTTGTTATTGACCTTGTTTTTGCGGCACTTTCCTCGCCTAGTCGAGGCGGGCCACATCTATGTTGCCCGGCCACCACTGTTTCGTCTCGATGTTCCGACAGTGGGCAAGCGGCCGGCACGTAAAGTTTATTGTCTGGACGAGTTGGAGCTTGAGACCGCCATTGAACGCTTGCGTAGCGATGGCGTACGCGAGGACAGTTGGGCCGTAAGCCGGTTTAAAGGGTTGGGCGAAATGAGTGCTGAGCAATTATGGGAGACCACCATGAATCCGGATACGCGGCGTTTGGTGCCGGTCAGTTACGGAGCCTTGGGAATGGAGGCCACGGTAGATACGTTTAATATGTTAATGGCCAGAGGCGAGTCCGCCCAACGTCGGACGTGGTTAGAAGAGAAAGGCAACCTTGCAGACGTAGATATTTGAGTAAGTTATGGATGGTTCACAAATCGGATTATTTGATGCCCAGGCAGATGAGGAAATTACCCTTGCACGTTATGCGGAGCAAGCCTATTTAGACTATGCAATTTCAGTGGTTCGGGGGCGTGCGCTGCCCGAGGTAACCGACGGCCAAAAGCCTGTGCAGCGGCGCATTTTATATGCCATGCAGGCCATGGGTCTTGCGGCCGGAGCGCGACCCGTGAAATCCGCCCGGGTGGTGGGTGATGTGCTGGGGAAGTACCATCCCCACGGCGACCAGGCCGCTTACGATGCATTGGTGCGCATGGCACAAGATTTTGTGCTGCGCTACCCCCTCATCGATGGGCAAGGAAATTTTGGCTCGCGCGATGGGGATAATGCCGCTGCCATGCGCTACACTGAAGCGCGGTTAACGCCTTTTGCGCGGGTGCTGCTGGATGAGCTTAACGAAGGCACGGTGGACTTCACCACCAACTATGATGGTAGCCAGCAAGAACCCGTCATGCTGCCCGCGCGTTTGCCGGTGATGTTGCTCAATGGAGCGTCGGGCATTGCTGTTGGCATGGCGACCGAAATCCCATCACACAATTTACGCGAAGTCACCCAGGCGTGCATTGAATTGCTGCGCCAGCCGAAGTTAAGTGATGAAGCATTGTTTGCGGCAATACCCGGGCCAGATTTTGCGGGGGGTGGTCAAATCATCTCCTCGTCGGAAGATATTGCAGCGTTGTATACGCGTGGCCGGGGCAGCCTCAAAGCACGTGCGCGTTGGCATTTTGAGGAGCTGGCGCGGGGCCAGTGGCAGTGGGTAATCACTGAGTTGCCGCCAGGCGTTTCCAGCCAGCGCATCCTGGAAGAAATTGAAGGAGCCACCAACCCCCGTCCGCGGGGGAACCGTAAGTCACTCACACAAGCGCAACAGCAAAACCGGGCCCTGCTGCTGGATTTGCTGGATACCGTGCGGGATGAGGCGGGCAAAGAGGCCGCCGTACGTTTGGTGTTTGAACCCCGTTCCAGCCGTATTGACCGCGATGAGTTTGTGAACACCTTGTTGGCGCAAACCAGCCTGGAGACCAACGTTTCCATTAACCTCGTTTGCTTGGGTTTGGATGGTCGCCCACGGCAGCGCAGTTTGCGGGAAATTCTCACCCAATGGCTGGAGTTTCGTAATGCCACGGTACGGCGTCGTACCGAGTTTCGTTTGCAACGCGTGACTGAGCGTATTCATGTGCTCGAGGGGCGCATGGTGGTCTACCTTAACGTGGACGAGGTGGTGCAAACCATACGGGAGGCGGATGCGCCCCGCCAGGCGCTTATGCAGCGCTTTAAATTGACGCAGCGTCAGGCCGAAGACATACTGGAAATGCGGCTTAGGCAGTTGGCGCGGCTGGAAGGCATTAAAATTGAACAAGAGCTGTCGCGACAGCAAGAGGAAGCGGCGCGCCTGCAGGAGCTGCTGGATAATCCTGGCGCCTTTAAGCGTCTGATTATTCGTGAGCTGCAGGCCGACATGAAAACTTATGGCGACGATAGGCGTACGTTGATACAGCCAGCCGATCAAGCCGTTTTAGAGACGCGGGTTGTGGAAGAGCCCGTAACCGTTATCATGTCGCAAAAAGGTTGGTTGCGAGCGCGCCAAGGCCATGGTCACGATGCCACGCAGTTTTCCTTTAAAACGGGAGATGATTACTATGATGCCGTGGAATGCCTGAATACCCAAGACTTGGTCGCCATTGGCGATACTGGACGGGTTTATACGGTGCCGGTGGCGGATCTGCCGTCTGCGCGCGGCGATGGTCAACCGGTGACCGCAATGGTTGATGTGGAAGCGGATAGCCAAATTGTGCATATGATTGCCGGGCCCGCAGCACAGTCCTGGGTCGTGGCGACGCAATCGGGCTATGGGTTTATTTGTCAGCTCGAGAATATGACCTCACGCCAGCGTGCGGGTAAGCAATTTATTAGTGTGGAGGCGGGGGATGGCTTGATAAAGCCCGCCGTGATCCCCGCCGAAGGTAAATATCTGGCCGTTCTAAGCAAGCAGCAGCGGTTATTAATATTTCCGTTGGCCGAGTTACGCACCTTAAACGACGGTGGCAAGGGCTCCCGCCTCATGGATTTGGATGCCGATGACGGGATTGCCCAATGGACCGTGATTGGTGAGCAGGGGTTGCAGGTGTCTGGCATGTTTCGACGCAAGATCAGACACGATCATTTGAGTCTGGAGACTTTGTCTCCATATATGGGGAAACGCGCCCGTAGAGGCCGCAAGTTTACGACGCGTCTGCGCGACTTTGTTCTGAGTACGCCCGCGCTTGAAGAGAACTAAACAAGGAATTATGAGTTATAAGGTTAAATTGCTCGCGACCGAGCATGAGTTTACTGTAGAAGAGAATCAATCCGTGCTCGATGGTGCCTTGAAAGCGGGCATTGTGTTGCCTTACAGCTGTCGTAATGGGACATGTTCAACGTGTAAGGGCCGCGTCGTTGAGGGCAGTTATGATGCCGGTAAAGCCCCGGAGCATATTCTGGATCCCGAAGATTTGGCGCAAGGGTATACCCTGCTTTGTCAAGCGCATCCGCACAGCGACTTAGTGGTAGAAGCCAATGTTGTGCGCATGGCAGACGATATCGAAATTAAAAAAATGCCGGCCCGTGTCATTGATATGGAAACCCTGGCACCGGATGTCCGCCGCGTAACGTTGCAGCTGCCTGCCAGCCAAGACTTTCGTTATTATCCTGGTCAATATCTCGAATTTATGCTGCGCGATGGTCGCCGCCGCAGTTACTCTATGGCGAATCTTCCGGATGCCTCGAATCAAGTGGAATTGCATATACGTCATATGCCCGGTGGTACGTTTACCGATCATGTGTTTGGTGCGGGTAACACGGCAATGAAGCTTAGGGAGATCCAACGCATTGAAGGGCCATTGGGGTCTTTCTTCTTGCGCGAGGACAGTGACAGGCCCATTATTTTCTTGGTCAGTGGTACGGGGTTTGCGCCCGTTAAGGCGATTATTGAGCATATGCAAGCCATCGCTTGTGAGCGGCCTGCAACCTTGTATTGGGGAGGTCGTCGGCCCCACGATTTGTATATGCATGATTTGGCCCGGCAATGGTCCCAATCCATGCAAAATTTCACCTATGTTCCGGTGGTTTCTGATGCGCTACCAGAAGATGCCTGGCAGGGACGCACCGGCTTTGTACATCATGCGGTGATGCAAGATTTTCCGGATTTATCGGCCCATGAGGTGTATGCTTGTGGAACGCCGATTATGGTGGATAGCGCCCGGCGTGACTTTACCGGTCAGAATCAACTTTCCGAAGACGCGTTTTTCTCTGATGCCTTTACCAGTGAAGCGGACGTTGTCGTTTAATTTTTTACAAGGTATTCCGAATGAAGATACTCAGGTTTTTTACTAAAAAACCCATGGGGGCGGCCGTTACCGCAACGCTAGCGACCGCCTTGCTGGCCCCCACCCCTGTTGTACTGGCGGCAACGGATGTGAATGTTTGGCATTCACTAAATCCCCATAATAAACAGGTATTTGAGGGCCTGGTTAAACGCTTTAACCGATCCCAAGATGAGGTTCATGTCCGTTTGCAAGCCTTTGATGATACGCCGGCCATTGACGGGGCACTGGCGATGGTTGATGCGGATGATGCGCGTCCACATCTGGTGCAGCTGGATGAAACCAAAGTGCCGGATATGTCAGCGTATCGTTCCTACATTCAGCCCTTGCATCAATTGCTGGCCAAGCATCCTATCGGCACCGTGAACTGGTTTTTGCCCCCACAAAATACCGCGGCACGGGATGGCCAAGGGCGTTTAACGGCATTTCCCTATATGTTGGATGTGCCGGTCATGTTTTATAACGTTGCAGCCCTGGAAAAAGCGGGCCTTTCTCCCGCCAAACCTAGCCGCTCCTGGTCCACGCTACAAAAACAGGTCGTGACCGCTGCAAATAAAGGCTCCCGGCAATGCCCCATTACTTCAGATCAACCCGTCTCCATTAACCTGGAGAATTTGGCTGCGGTTAACAATCAAAATTTCGTCACCCAAGGACCGGGCGGTGCCCCCGTGTTCAAATTCGACGCGCTTTATATTCGTCATCTGTCGCTTATGATTAGCTGGGTGCGATCGGAGCTCATGGTAAAGCCTGAATTTAATAGCGTTGCCAGCGAGCGTTTTGAAAACGGTGAGTGCGCGATTTTGCTGTCGCATTCTGGTAATTTGGGGTGGTTTGATAACAATCGGGGCTTGAACTACGCCGTGAGTGCCATTCCCTACTATCCGGAAGTTACCGAAACGCCTGGTTTGCCGTTTGTGGGCGGCGCAGCGCTATGGGCAACCAAAGGCCATGGTGAGCAAGCGGAAGCGGCGACCGCTGCGTTTTTAGGGTGGCTAAGCAAGCCGGAGCAGGCACAAACCTGGTTTGAAAACACCGGTTTCTTGCCGTTGACGCAAGATGCCTACGACAATGCGGCGTTCAAAAGCGAAGCGATGCAGCAGTGGGCGGCAATCGTGGCGCCCTATGCTAAAGAACCGGTGGCAACATCACGCGGTTTCAAGATAAATAATTACCCAGAAATTCGGGCCTTGTTTAACAAGACAATGGACAGCGCGCTTGGCGGCGAGCAGTCGGCTGTTTCAGCCTTGCAATCTGCTTCGGAAGCGGCTGACAAACTTAGTGGCAAGGCGCCGTAGGTCGACAAGCGAGATAAAATTATCTGTTTTCGCACCAGGCTTTTTTATGAAAGCTTTACCTGAACGAGTAATAATAAATTGTTGATTTAATACCGCTTTAGAATACCCATTACTACGTAGAACAAGTGCTCCATAAGCACTTGTTCTACTATGGCCCCCGCGAAAATCCCGCCATCATGCCAACAACATCGAAAGTTTTTGGGAGCGTGACGATGAGGCAATGGGTTTTGGGGGTGGGGCTACTAATCGGGTTAAGCGGGTGTGCGCATTGGACAGAATTTCTGGCGCGCGGCCCCGCCAGTCGGGTGACACCTTCTGCATCAGCAACATCTTTTAATTTTGAGTGGGAGTTGTCGGGCGATCCCAGCGTGGCACCGGTACAGGTATTTGATGATGGGGACCGCACGTGGCTGCAGTTTCAACCCAATCAAGTATTGCCCGCAATTTTTGAGCACACGCCTGCGGGCGAAGTGTTGATGTCCTATCGCCGCCATCTTGACTATGTGGTGCTTGATAGGGTTGTGCCGGCCTTATTATTCCAGGGCGGGTCTGTGAAAGCGTATGCGCAGCGCGTACAGTCAGTAACGCCACCAGTAGCGTTGGATGAAGATGTGGCTCTTGTGGCGGATGCGGCGGGAGAGGGGGCACCAGCCATGGCGATCCCGGGGCTTGACGATCTGGTGGTGTCCCCACCGGCGCCGATTTTTGTTGTCCAGCCTTCGGATGGTACTTTACGTCACACAATTTCACGGTGGGCAAAGCAAGCGGATTGGACCTTTGGGCCTGAGCACTGGGCGGTGGATGTTGATATTCCCATCTCGGCGCGGGCCGAGTTTGCGGGTTCTTTTGTTGAGGCCGTCCAGTATTTGTTGGCAAGTACGGAGCTGGCTGATCGCCCGTTGCAGCCGTGTTTCTATACCAACCAGGTGGTGCGGGTTGTCCCCTATGCCCAGGCGTGTCAGCGGGGCACTGCCGTTGTTGCCGGGATGGCGCCATGACCATACGGTGCGCTTGGCGCTTTTGCTATCGTGGGGTCGCGCAAGGGCTGGTTGTGGTAGGTAGCATGCTCGCGTCGGGCTGTGCCCTTACAGATCAGCTGGCACGCCTGGATCACCACCACGAACACCTGACGCGGCAGCTGGCGTCCCGGCATCAGGATTTCGCCTTGCAAATAACGGACAAGGACCTGCGTCGCCAAGCGCAAAGTGTTGCGCAACCGTGGATTGTGGGTAAGGCCCAACCCTTGGCACGGGACGTGCGTCTGCCCTATGCCTTACAGAAGAATGTATTGACCACCATGCTGTTTGATCAAGGGCCATTAACCCTGCCCGAGATTGCTCAGCGCATCACCTTTGTGACGAATATTCCTGTGCAAGTGCAGCCCGAGGCCTTGCTGGATCGGTCGCATTTTATGTCCCGCTTATCCGATATTACGACCAATACAACAGGGTTGGTGGATGGTGAGCGTTTCGAATTATTCGGGGAGTCTGAGCCACTGGCCGATATCCTGGACCGTGTGGCGGCGGCGTTCAGTATCCAGTGGCAGTATCGGCAAGATAAGCTTATTTTTTACCGCACCGAGACCCGGGTATTTAATGTCCAGGCACTGACTTTGGAAGCCAAGGCACAGGCATCGCTGGGTCAAGGCATAGACACGACCACAGAGGCCGGGTTTAGTAGCCGGTCGCAAACCCTGTTAACCACACCGGACAGTGATGTGTTTGCCGCCATTAACGCACGTTTGGAGCCGTTTTTAAGTCGCGCGGGGGTTATTGTGGCCCAACCCGGGGCCAGTAGCACGATTGTGGTGACAGATACGCCGGCGGTGTTAGACCAGATTGGCGCGTATCTGGAGCGTGAGAATCGTGTGCTCACACGCCGAATTCGCCTGGTGTTCGAAGAGATTACGCTGGTGTCGGAGGATCAAGACGACATCACCCTGGATTGGGATTTGCTGTATACCAGTGCCAAGCTTGCCGCGCGGGCAAGCTCGGGGGCAAATCGCGTGGTCGCCGCCAGTGTAGCCACGGCAGAGTTAGCGCAAGGGCCCTGGCGGGGCTCGGACGCCCTGGTTGCTGCATTGGCCAAAAGTGGCAAAATTATCCGCCATAGCAGTGTGCCGGTACTAACGCTGAATCGGCGTCCGGTGACGCATGCGGTTCGCTCCACGTTTTCCTATATTGATCGCGTGGATACCACGGCCTACAGCGATGGCTTGAACATGGGTTTACCGTCGGTCTCAGTGAGCCAAAAAGAGGAAACGGTTGGCTCCTTATTAACCTTGGTGCCCGATGCCCAGGAAGATGGGCGGATTTTGCTGTCTGTTTCTTATGACAACACGGTCGCGCAGCCTTTAAAAACCGTATTGTTGGGGGATAAATCCCACCCTTTACAACTGCAACAGATCACCATTGACGGCAATGGCACGGTGCAACAAATGTTAATTGAGCCCGGGGAACCGGTATTGATTTCCGGTTTTGATCGGGGCAGCAAAGAAGCGGACAGTCAGCGAACCTCGCGGCGATTGCCGCTGTTGTTTGGGGGTCAGGACCATGTAACCCATGCGCATACCATGACGGTGCTGATTATCACTGCGCAAGTTGAGGAAGGGGTGTAGCCGTGGTGTCGCAAGATTTTATGGTTACCCCCATAGGCGGTGTGCATCTGGTTTTTGGCCTGGACTGGTATGTCATTCTCGACACTCAGGTGAGCCAGGCCGCCCAACGTTTGGCACGCCGTCATAAAGCCAGTTACTGGGTGGTATCGGATCAGGTCAACAGTGCGGCGGGCTTGTTGTTTCATAAATTGCTGCGATCGCAAACCATGGTATACGTTGCCGCGGCATTATTGTTTACCCGCCACTTCCCGCATGGGACGCATGCGCTAATTCTACCGCTGGACACCAAGCGTTGGTGGTTACTGGCCTGGCATGATGGGGCGGTGATCCGGGATACCGACCAGTTGTATGCCAGTGAAGCCCTTGCTCAGGCCGCGTTGGCACAATTGCGGCCCGCCTACCCTGGCTTGCAAGTAAGGGCGGCACACCATTATCCGGCGTGGGAGCAGCTCATTTCAGAAACCACCGAACGCATACGATTGCGGCCGGTTCCCCGCATTAATACGCGTACCTGGCTCATGGGCGCGGGGCTGACCGCGTTATTTGCGGGCGTGGGGTTGCTTGCCTGGCATGGGCTTAGTCGCGGCGCGGATGCGCCGACCGCACCCGAGACGTTGTCGCAAGCCACTCTGGAACAAGCTTGGGCGCATGCCTTACATCAAATGCTTGCACAGCATTCAGTTCATGGCACGGCCACTACCAAACACGCGTTACAGCAGCTGTATGACCTTCCGCTAATGCTTGGTGGTTGGGAACTGGTGCAGGCGCAATGCCAGGCACAAACGCGGCAATGGGCTTGTGTTGCCGATTTTCAACGGGCGCGCCCGGATGCCAGCAACGAAAGCTTGCTAAAGCATCAGCCTGATCGATGGTCGCTTCAATTTACGCCATTAAAACAGGCCCAGGCACGTTGGACGATACCGGCGTTAAGCCATTCTTTAACCGATGTATCGGTGGCGAGCGCCCGCACTAATGAACGAGAATTATTTAGTGACTTGCAGCGTTTGATGCTGGGTTTTCGTGCGTTAACGATTTCCCGGCCAAGCCAATTAATGCCCAAGGCACCGGTGGATGCTCAGGGACAAAGCTATCCGCCACCGTCAGATCTCCCTACCTATCAGACCCGAAAGGTTCATGTGCGGGCACCGTTACGCACCATCAGTGTTTTACTTCCTCATGTGGCGCACATCCGATGGGAGCAGATTCAGATTCAGTTGGGCAGTGCGGTGGTGCCGGCACTGCTGCAAAGTGGCGTGACGGCAACCTTGGAAGGGGTGCTTTATGAAATACAGTGATAATCGTTCGTTCCTACGGGGGTGGCGAGGATGCATGTCAGGCATGCTTGTGTGCCTGTTTTGGGCGAGTGCGCCTGCTTATGGGGAGGATGAATTTACGCACCAGGCCGCAACGGTAAGAACCTTGATACAAGCGGAAACAACAAACTTGTTGCAGGCCCTGCGCGAGCCCGGGCAAGCGACGGCATCGGCGTCGCACGGGGGCCAAGCTTCCCAAACCCTTGACCAACCCCGCCTGGTGGCTATTTATGGGGTTGGAAAAGCGCTGCGGGCGACTGTGCAATGGCAGGGGCAGCGTTTGGAATATCGTCAGGGACAAGCAGACCTCCCGTCGCTAACATCGTCACAATGGCAGTTGCAATCGTTGTCGGGTCGCTGCATTGTGCTGCGCCAAGAAAGCTTGCGCCATCGGACCTGTCTGGGGAGGTAACGCATGAATAAGCCCGGCACTGCCCGTAAATCATCGGTATCTTCCATGACGAATGCGCGTCGATTTGACGTGAGCCAGGCCGTTGCCATGACCGACCTACAGGCCTTGGCCGACATTGAGCCGCATTTACACGAGAATCTTAATGCCCTGTTTGGGGCTCAAAAGCTTTCTGCGCGTTTATGTTTGATGCAGTTCACCAATCGCTCAGTGGCCTTGTTTGGTTTGGCAGATTATATCGGCAGTGATGTGGCGGACACGTTGTTACAACAGGCGGATCGTAAAGGGTATCGACTGGCACAGCCCAGTCGTTATGTCGTGGATCCGGGCGGGCTGGTGGTGTTGGCACGTTATGCGTCGTCCGCATCAGCGCCAGGGCTGCTGCAGGAGGCGCTGCCGTCCACAGACTGGGCCAGTACGCGCCAATCGCGCTCCGCGCTCACGGACATTTTCCAGGATTTGCTGGTGTGGGGCGTGCGTCATGGGGCCAGTGACATCCATATCAACCCTCGCCAGCCGGAAGGAACCACGATCAATTCTGGCCAAGTATGCTTTACGGTGCAAGGCCGCTACGTTTGTCCGCAGGTGTTCCATCACCTGGATCGTGCGACGTTGCTGGCCATGTTGGCCGTCATCTGGATGGATGTTGAAGGGGGCAATGGGGCTGTGTTTGATCCCACAATTGAGCAGCAAGGGCGGCTGCTTCGGCAGGTGGATAATCAGCCCATCTTATTACGCTGGGCCTCGTTGGCAGCGGATGATGGTCCCAGTATTTGCCTACGGTTATTGGATCGGCATTTGCAACAACAACATCAAAGCCTTGGCACGCTGGGCTATCGCGCGGCCCAAATTACCCTCATAGAGCGGGCCATGTTGTCGGAAGGGGGCGCGATTATCTTTGCTGGCCGTGTGGGCTCGGGTAAATCCACCACGTTAGCCAGTCTGATTGCCAGTCTGCCCCGTCATCGCAAGGTGATCACTTTGGAAGATCCGGTGGAATACCATATTCCAGGCGCCATACAAAATAGCGTCGTACGGACTTTGGATGTTTCAGAAAGTAATGCTTACGCGGCCAAATTAAGAACTCTGAAGCGTTCCGCCATGCACGATGTGTTGTTGGGGGAGATTCGCGACCGCGATACGGGGCAGGCTTTTATGGATTTGGCCGGCTCGGGGGTAAATGTTTACACCACGCTTCATGCGCCGTCGGCCCCGGCGATTCCGCACCGCTTGGCGTCAGACTTTATCGGGGTGCCGATTGACTTTTTGTTAACCCCAGGATCGTTGCAGTTACTGGTCTATCAAACGTTGATTCCCACGCTATGCGCGCATTGTGCCTTATCTGTGAATCACTTGCAGCAGGGGGGCCTACGGGCGGACGGGCGTCAGATGCCGGGGGCGTATTGGTCACGCTGGCTAACGGCACTGGGTGAAGGCTATCAGATTGATGGGGCGAGCCTACGGATTCGCAATCCTCAGGGTTGCAGGCATTGCCAGCGGCCAGGACTGGAGCCGTTGGCAGGTTATGGCGCCAGAACCGTTGTTGCAGAATTAATTGAACCGACGTTACAGACGGATTTTTTAACCGCGATACAGCACAATCAGACGCGTCAGTGGCAGCGGGATCAGCAGCAACAGCGGCTGGCAGCTGGCCTGGAAGCTACAGGGTTGTGGCACTCCATTATGGATGAGGCTGTCCTTAAGGCCCTGCAAGGGGAGATAGATCCGCGCGATATTGAGCGTTATGTACTGCCGTTTGATGCCCTATGGTCGCTTAGTGGTGGCCATGCCGGGCAAGGGAGGGACTAATGCAGCGCGTTCAAAGACGGCAATTGCAGTGGCGTTTCATGCCGCAACGGGCAGATTATTACGATTATTTGGCAACCCTGTTAGCGGGGGCACGCGGTTTTTTTACGCTTAAAGATGTGTTTTTGCAGGACGCACAACGCTACGGCAAGCAGGCGCTACGGGGGCGGGTGGCAGCCTTATGGATGCATCGTTATCAAATTGCCGGGGGCGATCTCTATGCCACCTGGACCGGGTGGTTTCCCGCGGATGAACTGGCGTTAATACGGGCCGCCCAAATGTTGGGAAACGAAGCCTTGGTGGCAACCTTGGCTCATTTGGGCAAAGTGGCACGGTTGAGTCAGCAAGCATTCAAGCTTCTGCAAGCGGTCCTCTGGCCCGCAGGGCTTGCCTTGTTCGTGGTGGTGAGCCTGTCGTTATTGGTGCCTTGGTTTACGTTGCCGCAGTTGCTGCACACATTTGCCATGGTGCCCGAAATGTATTTTGGTGTGATGACGCAGCGCTTGCTTGGCTTTGCGCACTGGATCGATCGATATTATTTACCAGGCTTTGGTGTCATCGGTGTCGGGGTGACGGCGATTCTGTGGTCTTTACCCAATATGACAGGTCCTGTACGGCGTTACCTGGATCGGCTGTTGTGGTGGGAGATGTACCGCAGCGTCCATGCGTTGCGATTCACCATGTTTTTACGGGTTGCCTTGGGGACGCCCGAGCAAGCACACACCCGTTTACGGGCGGCATTTTTAATGCAAGTCCCTGGCGCAAATCGTTGGTTGCGAGCCCATCTGGACACCATGTTGCAACGTTTGGCGCAGGGTCAGGCAGGTGTGGAATGTTTGGATACCGGCCTTTTTAGGCCCGATCATTTTTGGTTTCTTTCTGATATGACGCAAGCCCGCGGCTTGCCCATCGCACTGGAATTAATGGCGGAGCGCCTACAGCATTATGTGCTGGAGACAGTGCGGCGTCGGGCGCTGATATTGCGCTGGGTCATGTTGTTGGCCTGCGTGGCCTATGGATTATTGCTGGTGCTATGGCACTACGTGGTGATTGATGAGCTCCGGCAAGCAATGGCACTGGTTTTTTCGCTGCCGTGAATCGGCATCTATTTTACTCTAAGGAGGCTTTACCATGGTCAGATGTGCTCAAAAAAATCTGCGACAAGCTGGTTTTTCATTGATTGAAGTATCCATTGTTACCGCCATTGTGCTGTTGTTGGCGGTGATTGCAATTCCGGCGGTGGGCGGTTATGTCATTGAAAATAAAGTGCCAAAAGTGGGTGAGGAGTTGGCCCGTTTCGTGCTGCAGACGCAAATTAATGCGCAGCCTGGAACCGATACGCCTTATAGCGGCATTGCCTTAGCGGGTTTGACCACGATGGTGGCGGATTCCAACTTGTTTACCATCCAGGACTCAGGGTCTGGCGATACCGTGTTACACGGCTTGGGCAAAGAGGGTGCGATTACCTTGGCAGAAGTCGCAAGCGGCGCCCAATTTAATTTGATTCTGGACAAGGTGAATCATGCCGCTTGCCCAGCGTTGGCATCTGTCATGCATCGACTAATGGATCGCATCACGATCAAGGGTGGGTCGGGGACGGACGTTACGGTGAAGGACAGTGGTGGGGCAAATCCCTCGGAGTACAACGCGATTGCTGCGCGCAGTGCGTGTGAAAAAGGGGATGTGAATACGTTTACATTCACCGCCAGTTAACCCCATGTAGATGGCGTAGGAGGCGGACGCATGAAACATCGTGGCTTTGCTTTATTGGAACTCACCGTTGCTGCTGCCATTACCCTGTTGCTTGCCGTATGGGCAAGCCAGGCGCTGGTAGTCCGTTTACAGGAGGCCAATGCGAAAAGTGCTGCGCTGTGGATGCTTAATGTACGTGAGGGTGTGATGCAGTACATTCAGACGCATTACCGTTCCCTGCAACAGGCAGAGAATTCCTCAGCGCTCGTCCCGGAAGGGTTTGCCGACTGGCAGCATCCCACGCTTATGGAATTACAACAGCAGGGCTTTGTATCAAGCCGCCTGCCTGCCCAAACACATATGGTCCCTAGTATTGCGATTCAGCTTGTGCGCGCGGGAACCTGCCCGGGAGAAAACTGTCAGCTTGAAGCGCTAATTTATAGTCAACAGCCCTTGCTGCGTCGTAACGGGCAGGTGGATGAATCCGCCATGGCACAGTGGTTGTTGGCAAGTCAAGGCTATGGGGGCAGTGTCCATCCCGCGCGACCGAATCGTTTGCAGGGTCAGCTGTTTGATTTTCCCATGCCTTTGGTGCATGCCGATGGCAGCGTGACGATGGCAGCGGGTACTGTGGGTCTGGCGATTACCCTACAGCAGTTGGCGGCAATGGACTTTTTGCGCGTTCGGGACGATAGAAACCCGGATTTCCAAGGGCCGCTATCGGTGGCGGGTGATGTTCAGTTATCGGGGGATACAACAGTGGGCGGCTCCCTGCGTATTGAGCAAACCGCTACCTTGTTTGGGACGTGTGATACGCATGGGGCGGTGGCGCGTGATCAGCTGGCAGGCTTGCTGGTGTGCAACTGGGGCACTTGGCAGTTTGGTTCCCGCCACGCGGGCGCCTATTCGATTAATTCGATCTATGGTTGTTATTCGTCTGATGGCCGGTCAACCCGCAATCCCGTCACAAACGCCTGTAGCTGTCCCCTGGGGACGCAGGAGGTGCTGGTTTCTGATGGCGCCCATAGCAACAGTTCATATGGGATCACCCGAGGCTTTGTGTGTTTATGAGTTATTTTGTGTGAGCGACTATAATTGACGTTGTAATCGTTACCGACCAACTCTCCGCTAGAGCATCATGAAGACGTCTGAAATACGCGATAAATTCCTTTCTTTTTTTGAATCCAGAGGGCATGAGATTGTGCCCTCTGCATCATTAGTTCCGGGAAATGATCCCACCTTGCTTTTTACCAATGCGGGCATGGTGCAGTTTAAAGACGTTTTCACTGGCAAGGAAACCCGGCCTTATAAGCGCGCAGTGTCCTCACAGCGTTGCGTCCGTGCGGGCGGCAAGCATAACGATTTGGAAAACGTTGGCTACACCGCACGCCACCACACCTTTTTTGAAATGTTGGGCAACTTTAGTTTTGGCGACTATTTCAAGAAGGAGGCCATTCAATACGCATGGGAGTTGCTAACACAGGTTTATGGGATTCCCGGCGAGAAACTATGGATAACGGTGTACGAGGAGGACGACGAGGCCTATAACATTTGGCACCAGGAAATCGGCGTACCAACGGATCGTATCATCCGTATTGGTGACGACGAAGGGGGCCGCTATTCATCTGATAATTTCTGGCAGATGGCAGATACCGGTCCCTGTGGCCCCTGCTCCGAAGTGTTTTACGACCATGGCCCCGAGGTCTGGGGTGGGCCCCCCGGCTCCCCCGAGCAAGACGGCGATCGTTATATAGAAATTTGGAACCTGGTGTTCATGCAGTTTGATCGGGATGCAGACGGCGTCATGCATCCTCTACCCCATCCTTGTGTGGATACGGGCATGGGGCTGGAACGAATTGCTGCCGTATTACAGGACGTCCAGTCAAATTACGATATTGACTTATTCCAGGCGCTTATTCAGGCGGCTGCCCGGGAAACCGCCACGCAAGACCTGGCAGACAACTCGCTAAAGGTGATTGCCGATCATATTCGCGCTTGTGGTTTTTTAATTGTGGATGGCATTATTCCCGGCAATGAAGGGCGGGGCTATGTGTTGCGGCGCATTATTCGTCGCGCCTTGCGTCATGGCTATAAGTTGGGTCAGAAGCAGCCTTTCTTTCACCGCTTGGTGGGGGATCTGGTAGCGCAAATGGGCGCAGCCTTTCCCGAGCTGGCATCTCATCAGGACCGCATCGTACAGGTGTTGAAGCAGGAAGAAGAACGCTTTGGCCAGACCCTGGAGCACGGTATGAAAATACTGGAAGGCGCGCTTGCGGAAGTCCCTGCCCGCGGTCAGCTGGATGGGCAAACGGTATTTACCCTATACGATACTTATGGGTTCCCGGTAGATTTAACCGCCGATATTTGCCGCGAGCGGGACATTGCGGTCGATATTGAAGGCTTTGAGTCGGCCATGGCGCGCCAACGTGCGCAGGCACGCGCTGCGGGTAAGTTCAAAATGGATCAGCAGCTAAGTTACGACGGTGCGGAAACCCGTTTTGAAGGCTATGAACAACTGCAAACCCAAGCAACGGTCGTTGCGCTTTATCATGAAGATACCGCGGTATCGTTGTTACAGGCGGGTGAAAGTGGTGTAGTGGTGCTCGACAACACGCCCTTTTATGCGGAGGCCGGGGGGCAGGTGGGTGATACGGGCAGTCTGGTGGCGTCTGATGCCCGTTTTGTGGTTGATGACACGCGCAAAATACAGGCTCAGGTTATTGGACACTATGGGGCGCTTACCGAGGGGCAGTTGGCGGTGGGCGATACCTTAACCGCAACGGTGAATGCCAGCCGACGCCAGCATATCATTCGTAATCACTCGGCAACCCACCTCATGCACAAAGCCTTGCAAGACGTCTTGGGGGATCATGTGCAGCAGCGCGGCTCGTTGGTGGATGCAGAAAAAACCCGTTTTGACTTTGCTCACGACGCCCCTTTAACGCCTGCGCAGATTTCCGAAATTGAGGCGCTGGTAAATCGCGAAATTCTGGATAATGCGCCGGTTGGGGTCGATTACATGGCTTATGATGACGCCATTGCCGCTGGGGTAACCGCGCTGTTTGGAGAAAAATATGGCGACACCGTCCGCGTGCTCGACATTGGGTTTTCTCGCGAGCTATGTGGGGGGACTCATGTGCAGCGCACCGGGGATATTGGCCCTTTTAAAATTGTCTCCGAAGGCGGGGTGGCCGCAGGAATTCGGCGTGTTGAAGCCATTACCGGTGAAAACACGCTGCACTGGATGCAGCAGCAAGATCACCAGTTACACGGGCTGGCCAATCAATTGCGCACCGTGCCGGACAAACTCGCAGAGCGGGTGCAGGCATTGCAGGATCAGGCGCGGGACTTGGCCCACGAACGGGATCGCTTGCACGATAAGTTAAATGCAGCAGCAGGGCGCAGCATCATCGATCAAGCAGTCACGTTGGATGATGATGTCAAGCTATTGGTGGCCACGGTTGAGGGTGTGGATCCCAAGGGCTTGCGCACCATGGCCGATCAGGCAAAAGATCGCCTGCAACGGGCCGTTATCATGTTGGCCAGTGTTCGCGAGGGTCGTATTAACCTGGTATCGGGAGTAACTTCCAACCTCACCGACACCATTCGTGCCGGCGACTTAATCGGCATGGTGGCCGAACAGGTAGGCGGTCGGGGTGGCGGTCGTCCCGACATGGCAATGGGTGGCGGGAACGCCGTAGAGGATTTGCCCGCTGCCATGGCAACGGTCAGCGATTGGGTGAATCAGCAATTAGGGAAAAAAGTTTCATGAGTCAATGTAAATCTTCAACACTGCCGTGGCCAGATCAATTGGTCGATGCGAGCGGCTTGAAGTGCCCGCTTCCCATATTGCGTGCCAAAAAAGCATTGTCGCAGATGGACAGTGGTCAGGTTTTAAAAGTAATTACAACAGATCAGCATGCAATTCAGGATTTTCAAGCGTTTTGTACGCAAAGTGGAAATCAGCTTGAAGCCCAGGAAGGCGTTGCTGAATCTGACGCTGTTGCGCATTATGTAAGGCGTCGCTAGGTTTCTGCCGTAAGCGTATTTACATACAGTTACATATCGTATAAATTTGCTGAAAAGTGCATATAACCCCCTTTTTTTATCCGATTTATCCTTCTAACCCCTTGAATTATAAGAAGAATTAAATTACAGATCCGCGGTTGACAAGGAAGAATGCCGGTCATATAGTTTGAACCCAAATGATTTCTACAGCACTAATTAATGTTGTAAACAATTAGCGCATAAGGAAATCACATTTTTTTAATTAACAGGGTAGGAAAACATTTTGACTCGCATAACAACGCCCGCAATGACGCAACAGCAAAAAACGGCTGTTAACGCACCGTCAATGCCGCGTTTGCGTCAACCAGTACGAGCAGACGGCTATGCAATTTCTCAGCTGATCGAAAGCTGCCCGCCGTTGGATGTGAATTCGGTCTACACCTATTTGTTGCTGGCAGAGCATTTTTCTGCAACCAGCGTGGTGGCCGAAGCGGATGGTCGCATTGTTGGCTTTATTTCAGCCTATCGCCATCCTGAACGTTCTAACGTGCTGTTCGTTTGGCAGGTCGCCGTTCATGAAAGTGCGCGCGGCATGGGTTTGGGAAAACGCATGTTGCAAGATTTATTAACCCGTCCCCATTTGGCCGATGTGCGCTATTTGGAGACGACGGTTGGACCGGACAATGTGGCATCGCGCCGTATGTTCTCCGGTCTCGCAGAAACACGCCAGGCTGATGTGCAAGAGGAGGCCTTGTTCGGTGCAGAACTATTTGGTCCCCAGGCGCACGATGAGGAACGCCTGATTCGCATTGGCCCAATTACGAATTAAAGATAGTAAAGATAGAAGGATAGACACAATGAGTACAGAGAACCAAGATTTAAAGATTTTCAATCGCATGGAATCGGAAGTCCGTGGGTACATCCGTTCCTTTCCCGTCGTGTTCGATACGGCAAAGGGATCCACACTAACCAGCGAAAGTGGCAAGGACTATATTGATTTCTTCAGTGGTGCCGGGACGTTGAACTACGGCCACAACAATGAAGTGTTCAAAGCGGCGCTAACAGACTATATCGCGCGTGATGGTGTGGTACATGGATTGGATATGGCCACCACCGCAAAGCGTGACTTTCTGAAAGCCATGGATGAGATCCTGCTAAAGCCTCGCGGTTTGGACTACACCTTGCAGTTCACGGGTCCTACGGGAACCAACGCTGTGGAGGCGGCCCTGAAGATCGCCCGTCAAGTCACGGGACGTCAGGCAGTGGTGTCATTTACCCATGGTTTCCATGGCGTGAGTGGCGGCTCCCTGGCAGTTACGGCCAATGCGAAGTTCCGTAAGGCCGCCGGTGTCACACTAACAGACACTGCATTTATGCCCTATGACGGGTATTTTGGCCCGCGCATAGACACCACCGAATGGTTGGATCGCATGCTGAAAGACACCAGCAGTGGTATTGACACGCCTGCCGCGGTAATTGTGGAAACCGTGCAAGGCGAGGGTGGCTTGAATGTGGCCTCCTTTAGCTGGTTGCGAAATTTAGAGAAAGTTTGCCGCAAACATGATATTTTGTTAATTGTGGACGACATTCAGGTGGGATGTGGCCGCACGGGCAAGTTCTTTAGCTTTGAAGAAGCGGGAATCAAGCCGGATATTGTGACCCTGTCCAAGTCATTGTCAGCTTATGGCTTGCCCATGTCATTGGTGTTGATGCGCCCCGATTTGGACGTTTGGAAGCCGGGTGCGCACAGCGGTACCTTCCGGGGTAACAACATGGCCTTTGTCACGGCAACAAAAGCGTTGGAAGTGTACTGGAAGGACGATCGCCTGGCGCAAGAAACGCGTCGCAAAGGCAAGCTGGTGGAAAGTCGCTTGGACGAAATTGTTAAAGCACACAAATCCCTGGGCCTGGTGGCGCGTGGCCGTGGTCTGATGCAAGGCTTGGCGTTTGAGAAAACGCCCGAGTTGGCCGATAAGGTGGCCGCCAAGGCATTTGAGCATGGTTTGGTGATTGAAACGTCTGGTGCCAAAGGCGAAGTTATCAAGTTCTTGCCAGCACTAACCATTGAAGAGTCCATGCTCATGCAAGGGGTCGATATCATTGCCCGCAGTATTGCTGAAGTTGTCCAGGAAGAAGGTCTGGCCGAAGATTATGACTTGCGTGCTGCAAGTTAAGGCCGGCAACCGATCAACCATATTGGGATAAGGAAAATATTGTGATTGTACGGAACGTAAAAGACACCATCGGGACCGATCAGGAAATTCGCACGGAAAACTGGGTAAGCCGTCGCGTGCTATTGAAAAAAGATGGCATGGGCTTCTCCTTTCACGAAACCACGATCTTTCCCGGTACGGAAACCCATATTCATTATCAAAATCACCTGGAGGCTGTCTGGGTGGTTGAAGGCGACGGTGAAATTGAAACCGTTGCTGATGGGAAAAAGTATCGCTTGGAACCGGGGGTAGTCTATGCGTTAGATGAGCATGATGAGCACTATCTGCGTGGCGGTAAAACGCCGCTGCGCGTGATATGTGTGTTCAATCCGCCACTAACAGGGAAAGAGGTTCATGATGAATCGGGTGTTTACCCCTTAGTGGACGAGGTAGCATAAATCGAGCAGAGGAGTATATGACATACGACATTTATCCATCACGAACGGATAGGGGCGCGGGAATTATGGCGCGCCAAGATCCAGTTGTCTATGAAAATGGGCTGGATACCGAGGCCTTAACGCCTCAGCAGGTGGAACGCTATAAAGAAGATGGCTTTCTCGTGCTGGAAAATGTGTTCTCACCGACCGAGGTCGCGGCCTTGATGCAAGAGGTCGACAGGCTGACGACCGATGAAGGTATTCGCCAGATGGACGAAGCCATTACTGAGCCCGGCAGCGACGCCGTTCGCTCCGTGTTTCGGGTACACCAGCTTAGCGATCGCATTGCGACGTTGGCGCGTGATCCACGGCTACTTAACGTTGCCCGGCAGGTGTTGGGATCTGAAGTGTACATTCATCAGTCGCGGGCCAACCTCAAGCCGGGTTTTAAAGGTAAGGAATTCTACTGGCATTCAGACTTTGAAACCTGGCATGTAGAAGATGGCATGCCGGCAATGCGCGCCTTAAGCTGCTCAGTGTTACTGACCGATAATAACGAATGTAATGGGGCGTTAATGCTGGTGCCAGGATCCCATACACGGTTTGTATCGTGTGAGGGCGAAACGCCCGACGACCATTACAAGACGTCCCTGAAGCAGCAAGACATTGGGGTGCCCGACCCCTTGACCTTGAAGTTGCTGGTCGATGAAGGGGGCATTCAAATGGCCAAGGGCAAGGCCGGTTCCGTGGTGTTCTTCGACTGTAATACCATGCATGGTTCTGCAGCCAATATTTCCCCCTGGCCGCGGGCAAACGTTTTCATGGTGTACAACAGTATAGAAAACACCCTGGACAAACCAAAATATGGGCTACGGATGCGTCCTGAACATATCGCGGCGCGTTCGGGGATAAAAACCCTTGAGCCACTTGCCTTGGAGGTGGAATAAATGCTAAACTGCTTTGCTTTACCTTCACCCAAGAATTTCTAAGGATTTTGTCCATGGTTGTGGTTCGCTTGGCTCGTGGCGGCTCGAAAAAGCGCCCGTTTTACACTGTTGTGGCCGCTGATTCGCGTAGAAGCCGTGATGGCCGGTTTATTGAGCGCTTAGGGTTTTATAACCCCTTGGCAAAAGAAGGCCAGGAAGGCGTACGCCTGAATCTGGAGCGCATTCAATACTGGTCCGATACCGGCGCCCGTATTTCGCCAGCCGTTACCCGTCTGGTAAAACAACAGGCCGCCCAGGTTACGGAAGCCGTTTAAAACGGGGTATCCCATGGTGTCTGATCACAGTCATCAGTCCCATGGCAGCGCCAATGCCAATACCTTATCGGCGCCTTCTGACCTGGTTCAACTGGGCCATGTATCGGGTGCTTACGGAATAAAAGGCTGGTTGCGAATACAAGCGTATTCCGAACATGCCGACACCCTTTTACAATGCAAGAATTGGTGGTTACAGTCGCCTGCCGCTCACCATAGCGCAGGCGATTTGTTATCTGCATCCCCCACAAATCCGCAACATCATCGTATCCAGACCGTCCGTGAGCAAGGCAAGCAGTTAGTGGCTCAGGTGGTGGGCATTACCGATCGTACGCACGCTGAGCAGAAAAAAGGTAGCACCGTCTGGGTTTCCCGACAAGAATTCTCACCTGCGGATGCGAATGAATATTATTGGGTGGATCTGCTCGGTTGCGAGGTATATGGGCAGGATGCGGCGGGCAAGCCTTGGTATGTCGGCAGGGTAACCCACATGATGGACAATGGAGCCCATGGGGTGATGCAGGTTACCCGAAGGCAGCAATTGCCGGATGGGCAATCGCAGCCCATGCACGATCGCAAAGGCCGGCCCCTGGAAGTCCTGATTCCTTTTGTGGACGCCCATGTTTTGTCGGTAGATTTACAGGCTCAAAAAATTCTCACGAATTGGCCTGTTGAGCTGGCTTAGTTGCCATGCGTTTTGACATCATCACTCTCTTTCCTGAAATGTTGGCCCTTGTGCGGGACTATGGGGTAACCGGACGCGCCCATGCGCGAGGCCAATGGTCTTTGCAGGGCTGGAACCCACGCACGTTCACAGACGATACCCACCAAACGGTGGATGATCGGCCTTATGGCGGCGGGCCTGGCATGGTCATGATGGCAGAGCCTTTACACCGGACGGTAGTGGCCATTAAACAGGCTCGGCAAGACGCCGAAACGCCCGTCATTTTAATGAGTCCGGCAGGTCAACCCTGGTCTCAACGGCAGGCGCAGCATTGGGCCCAAAGCCAGGGAGCAATCGTGGTGTGTGGTCGCTACGAAGGCATTGATCAGCGGTTTATTGATACGCACGTCACGCATAAAATTTCACTGGGGGATTTTGTGTTGTCGGGGGGTGAAATTGCGGCGCTTGCCGTTTTGGACAGCATTGTGCGTTTATTGCCCGGGGCATTGGGTCATATGGATTCCGCCGCGCAGGACTCTTTTCATCCCCAATTACAAGGGTTGTTGGACAGCCCCCATTACACCCGTCCGCCACAATGGCAAGCGCAGGACGTGCCGCCGTTGTTGCTTTCTGGTGATCATGCGGCCATTGCCCAATGGCGGCGGCAGCAGTCCTTGATCCGTAGTCGGGCGTTGCGTCCGGATTTAATCGAGGCAGCGCGCCAGCAACAAGGCTTATCCGCGTCCGATGAGGCTTTTTTAGCCCAGCTGGCAGCCCAGGCCGGTGGCTCCGACCCAGGCCCTGGGTCGGATGAGGCGTAATATAGAAGCGCTTAGGCTTGTGGCAAGCGGGCCAATTGCTCGTCCACCTTTGCCAGGGTAGTTTCAAAATTAACTTTGCGATCGCGCTCTTGCTGTACCACTTTTTCTGGTGCCCGTTCGATAAAACGGGTATTCGCGAGCTTGCCTTCCGCCTTGGCAATTTGCTGCAAGAGCTTTTCTTTTTCCTTGTGCAAGCGCTCGCGCTCGGCAGCAACGTCAATTTCAACATGCAACATCAGTTGCGTCTCGCGAACCGCCTGTACCGGTGCACCAACATCGGGGAGGTCGGTAACAATGTCAACGTCGCTTAAGCGCGCCAATGCCATGAGGTAGGGTCGGTTCATTTCCAGGCGCTCGCGGTTGCCCTTGGCAATGAGGGGCACGCGTTGCCCGGGGGACAGCTGCATTTCACTGCGCAAGGCTCGTACGGCCTCCGTTTGTGCCTTGAAGTCAGCCATCGCCTGCTCCGCGGCAGCATCTTGCTGTGTGGGGTCACTGACGGGATAAGGTTGTATGGAGATGCTGCTGGTTTCTGTAGCCAAGCGTTTGCCGGCCACTACTGATACCCGTTGCCAGAGCTCTTCCGTAATAAACGGAATAATGGGATGGGCCAGGCGCAGCAAGGTTTCCAGTACGTTGGTAAGGGTGCGGCGCGTGGCGTGTTGCTGGGCTGCGGTGCCTTGTTGCAACTGTACTTTGGCCAACTCGAGATACCAATCGCAGTACTCATCCCACACAAAGTGGTAAATGGCATTGGCGATGTTGTCAAAGCGGTATTGGGCAAATCCTTTTTCTACTTGTGCTTCCAGAGCCTGCAGGCTGGAGCGTATCCAGCGATCGGCAAAGCTGTAGGCGGCCGGATCAATTGCTTGTGCGAGGTCGGCACTGGCGGATGCTTGTGTGTGCATGAGCACAAAACGAGTGGCATTCCAGAGCTTGTTGCAAAAGTTCCGATACCCTTCACAGCGTTTAAGGTCGAAATTAATGTTGCGGCCCAAGGTGGCATAGGCAGCCATGGTGAATCGCAAGGCGTCACTGCCGTAGGCAGGAAAGCCCTGGGGGTAATCCTTGATGGTTTGCTGGCGAATTTGGTCGGCTTGGCGAGGGTTCATCAAGCCGGTGGTACGTTTATCCACCAGTGCCTCGCGTGTAATACCATCGATCAGGTCCACCGGGTCTATGGTGTTGCCTCGGGATTTGCTCATTTTCTTGCCGTTCATGTCACAGACGAGCCCATGCACATAGACATCCCGGAAAGGGATTTTGTTGGTCATGTGCAAGGTCATCATGATCATGCGGGCCACCCAGAAAAAGATGATATCAAAGCCGGTTACCAAGACGTTGGATGGCAGGTAACGTGACATATCCGGGGTGGTTTCTGGCCAGCCCATGGTGGTGAAGGGCACCAGGGCAGACGAAAACCAGGTATCAAGCACATCTTCTTCCTGACGCAGGGGCCCGTTGACGCCTGCCGCTTTCGCCTTGGCGTGCGCTTCGGCTTCGTTACGGCCCACAAAGATTTGACCGTCGTCGGCATACCAGGCAGGAATACGATGGCCCCACCAGAGTTGGCGTGAAATACACCAATCTTGAATGTTGGTGAGCCATTGGTTGTAGGTGTTGGTCCAGTTGGCGGGATGAAAGCGGATTTGTCCGCTCTCAACGGCCGCTAGCGCCACCTCGGTAATGCTTTTGCCTGGGTGGTAGCTATCTGCAGGGGCCGGTTTGCTCATGGCAACAAACCATTGATCGGTGAGCATGGGCTCGATGATGGTGTTGGTGCGGTCCCCGCGCGGTACCATGAATTGGTGTGCCTTAGTGGCGTGCAACAAGGATTGCGCGTCCAGATCTTTAACGATTTGTGCGCGGGCCTCAAAGCGATCCATCCCTTGATAGGCGGCTGGCGCATTGTCGGCAATTTTAGCGTCCAGGGTGAGGATGTTGATCACATCCAGGTTGTGGCGTTCCCCAACCGCATAGTCGTTAAAGTCGTGGGCTGGCGTGACCTTAACGACCCCGGTGCCAAACTCGGGATCCACATATTCATCTGCAATAATGGGTAATTTACGGCCCACCAAGGGCAGGATGACGTGTTGGCCCAATAGGTGGGTATAGCGCTCGTCATCGGGATGCACCATAACCGCGACGTCACCAAGCATGGTCTCCGGACGGGTTGTGGCGACCACCAAATATTCTTGTCCTTCCACGGGTTGTGCCAGCGGGTAGCGAATTTCCCATAACTGACCACTTTCTTCTTCGCTCACCACTTCCAGATCGGAAACGGCGGTACCCAAGACTGGGTCCCAGTTCACCAGCCGCTTACCGCGGTAAATTAGGCCTTGTTCATACAGGCGCACAAAGGCTTCAACCACGCCGCGTGACATGGTGTCATCCATGGTGAAGTATTCGCGTTGCCAGTCAGCGGAGGCACCGAGGCGCCGAAACTGCTGGGTAATGGCACTGCCGGACTGTTCCTTCCATTCCCAAACCCGGTCGGTAAAGGCTTGGCGGCCGAGGTCGTGGCGAGACACATTTTCGGCATCCAGCTGACGCTCCACCACAATTTGTGTGGCAATACCCGCGTGGTCGGTGCCGGGTACCAACACGGTGTCATCGCCCCGCATTCTGTGGTAGCGCGTTAAGCCATCCATAATGGTTTGATTAAACGCGTGCCCCATATGCAATGTCCCCGTAACATTGGGGGGTGGGAATTGAATCGCAAACGACGTGCTGTCATGGCTGGCGTGGGGCGGGACATGCTGCCCTGCGGTGAAGTAGCCCCGGGATTCCCAGATGCTATACCAGCGCGCTTCAATTTCACTCGGTTCAAAACTTTTGGGGAGTTCTTGGTTTTCTGACATTGTGTAGAGACAATTTCCGGTAAACGTTTAGTAAGGAATGACAGGCGTCATTTTAGCGCTTGTGCTTTTTAAACGCAGTGATGGGCCCGATTGGGCGTGTTAAAATGAACGGCTAACATAAAACGAGTGTCATGCACTTGTTTTAATAGAAATAACATTTTTTGTGGAACTCGAATTACATGGCTATTGAACGTACCCTTTCGATTATCAAGCCGGATGCCGTTGCCAAGAATGCAATTGGCCAAATTATCTCACGCTTTGAAGCCGCAGGCCTACGGGTGAGTGCGGCACGCTTACAACAGCTGTCACGGTCGGAAGCAGAGCGTTTCTATGAAGTCCACAAGGACCGTCCATTTTATCAGGATCTCGTTGAATTCATGATTTCCGGACCGGTTTTTGTGCAAGTGCTTGAAGGCGAGAATGCGATCCAGAAAAACCGCGACTTAATGGGGGCTACCAACCCCAAGGAAGCGGCACCCGGCACCATTCGGGCGGATTTTGCCGAAAGTATCGATGCCAATGCTGTTCATGGTTCCGATGCCCCAGAAACCGCGGCCACTGAAATCGCTTTCTTTTTTGCGGAAAGTGAAATAACTCGCCGCTCATAAACAATTGAATGATAGGGATGCCTAAACCAACCGTAAGACCTGTAAATCCTCAGCCTACCGCGCCTAACTTGCTTGGCTACGACGAAGCAGGGCTTAGTGAGCTTGTCGCACAGTGGGGGGGCAAGCCCTTTCGCGCCCGGCAATTGCTACGCTGGATGCACCAGCGTAGCGCCGATCAGTTCGCCGACATGACGGATCTGGCGAAAAAGTTTCGCCACGCGCTGGCGCAACACTGTGTGATCGAGGGGCCGCAGCTGTCCAGCGAGCAGCGCTCCGAAGATGGCACCATCAAATGGTTGTTTTCCGTTGATCGTAGCAATGCCATCGAAACGGTTTATATCCCTGAAGGCGATCGGGGCACCTTATGCATATCCAGCCAGGCCGGATGTGCCGTGGGTTGTCCTTTTTGTTCAACCGGTTATCAGGGGTTTAGCCGCAACCTTGAAACGGCGGAAATTGTCGGCCAACTCTGGTATGCCGAAAAAGTTTTAAGCCAGCTGCCCAGTGATGCGCGTTTGCCCACAACGGCTGGGCGTCGGGGGTCCTCAAACCCTCCGGCCCGTGCCATCAGTAATGTAGTAATGATGGGCATGGGTGAGCCCTTGCTGAACTATGATCGTTTGGTTCCGGCATTGAAATTAATGCTGAACGACCATGCGTATGGCTTGTCGCGCCGTCGCGTAACGGTATCCACATCGGGGGTGGTGCCCATGATGGACCGGCTGTCACAAGACTGCCCGGTGGCCCTTGCCGTATCCTTGCACGCTCCGAACGATGCGTTGCGAGATCACTTGGTGCCCTTGAATCGGAAGTATCCGTTGGCAGAGCTATTGGCGGCTTGTAATCGTTATTTGGAATATGCGCCACGAGATTTTGTGACCTTCGAGTATATTATGCTTGATGGCATCAATGATGCTGATGCCCACGCCTACGAGTTAATCGATATAGCCCAACAGGTCCGTTGTAAATTTAATTTGATTCCATTTAACTCCTTCCCGCAATCTGACCTGCAGCGTTCTTCCAATAACCGGGTGCGACGGTTTGCACAAATATTACTCGATGCGGGCGTGGTAACCACTGTTAGAAAAACGCGGGGTGACGATATCGCCGCCGCCTGCGGTCAGTTGGCCGGTGATGTTGCCGACCGCACCCGCATTGCTGAGCGCCGGCCTGATCGCGCCGCGATTACACTCGAGGAAAGCGGATGACGCAAGAAGCACTCGCATCGCAACCGCCATCAGAGGCGGCACCATCAGCCCCTTCCGGTGGGGTAGGCGCCACTTTGCGACGGTTGCGTGAAGCGCAAAATATTTCTATAGAGCAGGCGTGTCGCCGTCTTAAATTTTCCAGGAATCAACTAGAGGCCCTGGAAGATGAGGCCTGGGATAAGCTTTCCAAAGGTACCCCGTTGCGGGGCTTTGTGCGTAATTATGCGCGCTATCTGGAGGCGGATGTCGACGCCTTGCTCGCGCAGCTGGACCAGCAGGTGGAGCCGCCGCCAACCGCGTTTGTTGATAACAGCCAACGGGCGCCATTCGCGCCCGCAGACCTACAAGAAGACGAGGATCTGCCCGGGCGTCCCTGGGGCTGGCTGTTGGTAATTTTTTTATTTATTGTCGTTGTGGGCTATTACGCCATCAGCAGTGGCTGGATTCCCGATTCCTGGCTTATCTTCGACTGGCTTAAAGCATTAAAGTAGTGACTCTCATGACCCAAGTAAAAACCTCTCAGCAACCGCTGCCGGTCGGCGCGGCGCCCCGTCGTCAAACACGACAAGTGGTCGTGCGTTGGGGTGACAAGCGGGTCGCCGTTGGTGGAGATGCTCCCGTCGTTGTGCAATCCATGACCAACACCAGTACCGAAGAGGCCATTGCCACGGCAATTCAGGTTAAAGAGCTTGCCATGGCAGGTTCCGAGCTGGTGCGCATTACGGTGAACACACCAAAAGCAGCACAAGAAGTACCGGCGATTCGTAATCAGCTGGATCGCATGGGGGTTGATGTCCCCTTGGTTGGGGATTTTCACTATAACGGTCATAAACTGCTCACTGATTATCCCGAATGCGCACAAGCGTTATCCAAGTACCGTATTAACCCTGGCAATATGGGCGCGGGCAAGCGTCGGGACGATAATTTTGCGCGCATGATAGAGGTGGCGTGCCGAAACGAGAAGCCCGTTCGTATCGGCGTTAACTGGGGTAGTCTGGATCAGGACTTGTTGGCACGCATGATGGATGAAAACAGTGCACGGCACGAACCATGGGATGCCCAAGCCGTGATGCGCGACGCCCTGGTGGTATCTGCGATCAGTAATGCCCAGCGGGCCGAAACCCTGGGCCTTCCCGGCGATGCCATTATCTTGTCGTGCAAGGTCAGCCACGTACAAGATCTCATCACCGTCTATCAGGACTTATCGTCCCGTTGTGATTATCCGCTGCATTTGGGGCTAACCGAGGCCGGCATGGGCAGCAAAGGTATTGTGGCATCCACCGCAGGCTTGGCCGTGCTCCTCCAGCAAGGGATTGGCGATACGATACGAATCTCTCTAACGCCCGAGCCAGGCGGTGCACGGACCAAGGAAGTCGTGGTAGCCCAGGAAATTTTGCAAAGTATGGGCTTGCGGGCTTTTACCCCCATGGTTGTGGCGTGCCCGGGTTGTGGCCGCACCAGTAGTACCTTTTTCCAGGAGCTTGCGGATAGCATCCAGGGGTATCTGCGTGATCAGATGCCCCAGTGGAAGGATTTATACCCCGGGGTTGAAACCATGAATGTGGCGGTCATGGGGTGTGTCGTGAATGGGCCGGGGGAAAGTCGCCATGCCGACATCGGCATTAGCTTGCCGGGTACCGGTGAGATTCCTGTCGCGCCGGTATACATTGATGGAAAGCGTTCCGTTACCCTGAAAGGCGAGGGGATTGCCGAAGAATTCCAAGCGATTGTTGAAGACTATGTGAAACAACGTTACGGCATTGCCCAATAATCAGTTATATAAAAAGAGTTATGACACAGGCTTTTGAAAAAGTGCGGGCGATTACCGGCATGAAGGATGTTTTGCCAGAGATCAGTCATCAATGGCAACAACTGGAAGCGCATTTACAAGCATGGCTATCCGCGTATGGCTATAAAAATATTCGCACGCCGATTCTAGAACATACACGCTTGTTTGCACGGGGCATTGGCGAAGTCACCGATATTGTTGAAAAGGAAATGTATTCCTTTACGGATTCCTTGAACGGGGATCAGTTAACCATGCGCCCGGAATTTACCGCAGGGGTTGTGCGGGCGGCTATCGAGCATAACCTGCTTTACGATCGGCCCCATCGTTTGTACATACAGGGGCCCGTATTTCGTCATGAGCGTCCACAACGGGGGCGCTATCGCCAATTCCACCAAGTCAGTGTAGAGGCCTTGGGCTTGCCCGGTCCCGATATCGATGCCGAGCACATTATTATGCTGGCGCGTCTGTGGCGCACGCTGGGGTTAACTGATATACGGCTGGAACTGAACTCCCTTGGACAGCAAGACGAACGTGCTGCGCATCGTGAGGCGCTGATTGCTTATCTGGAACGCCACCGCGAGCAGCTGGATGAAGATGCCACCCGTCGTTTGTATACCAACCCGCTACGCGTGCTCGATACCAAAAACCCGGATTTACAGGCGTTGGCAGATGAAGCGCCACGCTTGAGTGAGTTTTTGGGGGCGGAATCCCTGGCCCATTTTCAAGGGGTTCGGGATCGTCTGGACGATGCCGGTATTGCCTATACCTTAAACCCGCGCTTGGTACGGGGCCTGGATTATTACAACCTCACCGTATTTGAATGGATTACGGATCAGCTGGGCGCCCAAGGCACCGTCTGTGGGGGCGGGCGTTATGATGACCTGTTTGCCTTGTTGGGGGGCAAGCCGGCACCAGCCACCGGTTTTGCGATTGGTTTGGAGCGCATTCTGGACTTGTGGTTGCAGAAAAATGGCCCCCAGGCACCCGCCGAGTGTGATGTCTATATGGTCTATCAAGGCGACGCCACCCAACGACGCAGCATGCAGTTGGCAGAAAAGCTGCGAGATGTTGGTTTTCGGGTTATCGTACATGCCGGATCACAAAGTTTTCGATCCCAATTTCGGCGGGCCGATGCCAGTGGTGCCGAGGTTGCCGTGATTGTGGGGGAACAAGAATTGGCGAACGCACAGGTAACCATTAAATGGTTGCGTCACGATACACCAGACGCGGCTCAACAACAGACAGTGGATGACGCGCAATTAATAACCGTGTTACAGAATAAAGGGTTCAATAATGGCATATGACCTCGAAGAACAGGAAAAGCTGGACGCCATTCGGGATTGGTGGGCGCAATATGGGGCGCTTATTGTAAGTTTATTCGTGGCTGCCGCCATTGCGGTGGTGGGCTATCGGGGCTGGCAATGGTATCAAGGTCACAAAGCGAGCCAGGCGATGGGCTATTATGAAGCCTTGGAAGCCTCGGCGCAGCGCGATGATGACAAAGCCCTGGAACGCCTGAAGGCGGCGTCAAAAACGTTACAGGACGACTTCCCCCGTTCTGGCTATACCGTAAGGGGCGCCCTGTTAGCGGCCCAAGCCTTACAGGCGCGTGACGATCTTGACGGCGCTGCAAAACAGTTGCGGTGGATCCTGGATCACCACGAGAGTCCGGCGTTTGTCGATCTTGCCAAGCTGCGTTTGGGGGGAATCCTCATGGCCCAAGAAAAGTACGATGACGCCCTAAAAATCCTGGAATCCCCCTCTGAGCCGTTCGCGGGCCTGTTTGCCGATAGACGCGGCGATATCTTGTTGGCACAAGGCCAGGCCGAGCAGGCGCGGGAACAGTGGGAAACAGCTTTACAGGCGTTGGAACAAGAAAGCATCTCTCAAGTTGTGCGTCTTAAGCTAGACGCCTTGCGTGGAGGGTAATCATGGTAAATCTGCATCGCCGAGTCGCTTATTGGGGCGTCACTCTGCTGGTCGTTGTTGCCTTGGCAAGCTGCGGTATGTTCTCGCGTTCCGATCCCCGCACCGACCCTGCACCACTGACAGAATATGACGCAGCCATTAGTGCCAACACCGCGTGGTCAGTAGATATTGGCAGTGGTGCCGCGTACAGCTTTGCCCCCGTGCAGGTAGGCGATCGTATTTTCGCAGCAACCCCAAGTGGTGCCGTGGTGAGTGTTGATGCGGGTTCGGGCAGTGTGAATTGGCGCACCACCACGGATCGTCGCCTGTCGGCCGGGGTCGGCTCTGATGGGACGACAACGGCGGTGGCAACGGCGCGGGGGGAAGTCATTGCGCTCGACCGCGATGGCAAAGAAAAATGGTCCGCCCAAGCCACAAGTGATGTGTATATTCCCCCCGTTGTTGGGGATGACGTGGTGGTTGTTCGCAGCGGCGACTATCGTATTCAGGCGTTTGACGTGGACGATGGCGAGTTGCTATGGAGTGTGCAGCGCCCCGGGCCCGCTCTGGCGCTTAAAACAAGTATGGGGATGATATTGCTGGATGGCATCTTGATTAGCGGTCTGCCCAACGGTAAATTCATTGCCATTGATACCTATAGTGGCATGGTGCAGTGGGAGGGCAGTGTCGGGTCTGCCCAAGGTGCGACTGACCTGGATCGTATCAGCGATGTCGTAGGAACCCCCCAGCTGCAAGGGCCGTTGTTGTGTGGCACCAGTTATCAGGGGCAAACCGCCTGCTTTGATATTTCTCGCGGCGGGGATCGCCAGTGGTCCGCGAAAACCTATAGTGGCACGGGTATTGCCTCAGACAGTCGCCAGGTGTACTTGCCTGATCGCCGCAGCGATGTGGTGGCATTGGCGCTGGATAACGGCGAACAACGGTGGCAGCAGCAAGCCTTGCGTAATCGTCAGCTGGCGGCACCCGCGGTGACCTCAGAAGCCGTGGCCGTAGGGGACCTTGAAGGTTATGTCCATTTTCTTAGCCGCTCCAGTGGGGAGCTATTGGGCCGGATTGCGCTGGGCGGGGGAGCCATCGTATCGCCATTGCTTGGTTTAGAGAAGGACGTGGTTGTACAAACGGGTAACGGTAAATTAGTTCGAGTGAGTCTGAATTGAGCACCGTGCTGAAACCTATTGTTTCTTTAGTTGGACGTGCCAACGTGGGGAAGTCCACCTTGTTTAATCGTCTGACGCGCTCGCGTGCAGCACTTGTTGCCGATCGCCCCGGCCTTACCCGCGATCGTCACTATGGCGAAGGGCGTATGGGCCGACGCCCCTTTATTGTGGTTGATACCGGTGGGTTTGAGCCGGTTGCCAAAACGGGTATTGCTTATGAAATGGCTCGCCAAACGCAGCAGGCCATTCAGGAATCCGACATTGTTATTTTCCTGGTTGATGGGCGTGCCGGCCTCAATGCACATGACCATGAAATCGCGGATTTATTGCGCCGCAGCAATTGCTTGGTGTTTTTGGCAGTGAATAAAGCCGAAGGCATGCGTTATGGCACGGTAACGGTAGAGTTTCATGAGCTCGGCCTGGGCGAGCCGTATGCGATTTCTGCCTCCCATGGCGATGGCGTGGCATACCTGATCGATCATGCGCTCGATCAGCTGACCCAGCAACGCCCGGAGTTCCAGGATACTACCGTGGCCGGCCTTACCCAACGCACCCCGCCCACCGCAACGGAGGCAGAAGCCGAGCCAGACCATAGGATTAAATTAGCGGTGGTGGGGCGGCCCAATGTTGGCAAGTCAACCCTCATTAATACCTGGCTTGGTGAAGAGCGGCTGGTAGCATTTGATCAGCCCGGCACCACGCGCGATGCTATCGAAGTCGAGTTCGAGCAAGGCGGTGCGAAATATACCCTTATCGATACCGCAGGCTTGCGACGTCGTGGTCGGGTATTCGAATCCATTGAAAAGTTTTCAGTGGTAAAAACGCTGCAAGCAATAGAAGCCAGTAACGTCGCCGTATTATTGCTGGATGCACAAACTGAAATTTCCGAGCAGGATGCCCACATTGCCGGGTTTATTCTTGAAACCGGCCGGGCGCTTGTGGTCGCAATCAACAAGTGGGACGATATTGATGACTATCAGGGCGAGCGAATTATGCGCGACTTTCAGCGCAAACTACGGTTTTTGTCGTTTGCGCGCATGCATAAAATTTCTGCCCTTGAAGGCCGCGGGGTGTCGGCCGTATTGCGATCTGTGCGTCGTGCCCATCGGGCGGCATTTGCCAAGTTATCCACCCCTCGCTTAACGCGTTCTTTGCATGCGGCGGCACACGAGCAACCCCCGGCACGCAAAGGGGCGTTTCGGCCTAAAATGCGGTATGCCCATCAGGGCGGGCAGAATCCGCCCCGGATTATTATCCATGGTAATGCCCTGGATGCCATATCGGATGCGTATCGGCGGTATTTGGAATCGTGGTTTCGCGATGAATTCAAGCTGGAAGGAACGCCGTTACGCATAGAATTCAAATCATCCCGTAACCCTTATGTGGACAACAAGTGAGTCGTTTACTTAGTACTACTTTGCAAGCTTTGCGGCCGTATGTTCCAGGTGAGCAACCGCGGGAGCCCATTCGTCTCAAGCTAAATACCAATGAGAATCCGTACGGGCCATCGCCCAAGGTGTTGGCGGCCATTCAACAGGCCACATCCGAGGACTTGCGGCTATATCCCGACCCCACGGCAATGAAACTACGGCAATCCATTGCCGCTTATTATGAGCTATCGCCGGATCAAGTTTTTGTTGGCAACGGTTCGGACGAAGTATTGGGGCATTTGTTTCAAGCCCTGTTTCAACGGCCTGGGGTGGTGCTGCTCCCCGATATTAGCTATAGCTTTTATGACACCTATAGCGCGTTGTATGACGTAACGCCGCATCATATCCCATTGGATGACCACCTGGCGATTCAGGCCGACGACTACTGTCACTACGATGCCAGTCCGGTGGCTGGCATCATTTTTGCAAACCCCAACGCCCCAACGGGCTTGAGTCTCACCCTTGACGACATCGCTCGTATCGCCCGTGCACATCCCGATGCCGCGGTAGTGGTTGATGAGGCCTATGTGGACTTTGGAGCAGACTCCGCCGTCGCGTTGTTGGGGGATTACGACAACATCGTGGTCGTGCAAACGCTTTCCAAATCACGTGCGTTGGCGGGCCTGCGGGTGGGCTTTGCCTTGGCCAGTCCGCTCATTGTGGAGGCGCTCACCCGGGTAAAGGACAGTTTTAATTCTTACCCTTTGGATCAGCTGGCTCTGGTGGCGGCCCAGGCGGCGATGGAGGATACGGCCTACTTTGAGGAAATTTGTCGTCGAATTATCAGCGACCGTAATGAACTTTCCCGGCAATTAGCTGCCTTAGGGTTTACAGTGCTCAGCTCAGACACCAACTTTTTGTTTTGTCGCCCTCCAAATGGTCAGGCGCAAGCACTGGCCCAACGTTTACGCCAGCACGGTATCTTGGTGCGGCATTTCAATCACGCACGGATACAGTCTTATTTACGGATTACGGTTGGCACATCACAGGGTTGCAAAGCCTTATGTAACGCTTTACAGCAGATACTTTCGTCTGAGTTGTCGTGAAAAACTTGCATTTAATGGATGCAGTACAAGGGAAAACCCTGTACAGTATGGTAATGAGTATCTTTTGGAATTACTCACCTTTCTCTATCTTTTAAAAACAATACGGAGCCAAACCCATGAGCAATAAAGGGCAATCATTACAAGACCCATTTCTTAACGCTCTTCGTAAGGAACACACACCAGTATCTATCTATTTAGTGAATGGTATTAAACTGCAGGGGCAGATCGATTCCTTCGATCAATATGTCGTTTTGCTGCGTAATACTGTGACGCAAATGGTTTATAAGCATGCAATTTCTACAGTGGTGCCAGCACGGCCGGTGAATTACCAGTCTGACGCCACAGAATAATCACATTTTTAGTTTTGTTCATTAGGTTTTTTTCAATGCCCGCCACTCATTTTTGCCTGGTGGGCTTTATTTGCGCACGGGCATGGGCATCATGAAAGCCCTTGTGATCCATGTCGACTTGGGCGATCTTGATCGGGATGCCCACGCGCAAGAGTTTCTGCTGTTGGCCAGAAGCGCGGGTGCACGCGTTGTTGGCGAAGTAACGGCGCGACGCTCCCGGCCGGATCCGGCGTACTTTATCGGCTCGGGAAAGGTGAAGGAAATCAGCGCCTTAATTCGTGATACCAATCCCGACGTTGTTTTATTTGACCAGCCATTAAGCCCGGCACAACAGCGCAACCTGGAACGCGCTTTTGGCGTTCGGGTGGTCGACCGGGTACTATTGATACTCGATATTTTTGCGTTACGGGCGCAAAGTCGGGAAGGAAAACTGCAGGTGGAGCTTGCGCAACTCCAGCACCTGTCCACGCGCTTGACCGGCTTGGGAAGCCAATTGGAGCAGCAACAAGGGGGGATTGGCCTGCGCGGTCCGGGGGAATCCCAGCTGGAGTTGGACCGACGCTTAATTGGCAGACGTGTTAAATTATTGCGCGAGCGTATTAAAAAAGTTCGTCGTCAGCGGGCCACACAGCGGCGCTCGCGTTT
>Ga0079225_10000057_pt1 | contig 63007 bp, 45 predicted proteins | sample Poulit2012_FD_76344 | JGI IMG/M metagenome (GOLD analysis project Ga0079225, IMG submission 76344) | Agricultural soil microbial communities from Georgia to study Nitrogen management - Poultry litter 2012 | ecosystem: Environmental > Terrestrial > Soil > Agricultural land | place: USA: Georgia... | reverse complement strand
GAACGCGGAGCCGCCCTTGTAGTCGACGAAGAGGAAGGTCACCCGGTCCGGGCTGTGCGCCGCGGCCATGCCGAGCACCCAGGACTGGAGGAACTCCGACTTCCCGGCGCCGGTGGTGCCGCCCACGAGCGCGTGCGGGCCCTGGGTGCGCAGGTCGAGGGTGAAGGGCTCGGTGGCAGCCTGCCCGATGAGGGCGCGCAGGGTGGCGTCGTGGCGGCGCCGCTGCGGCGGGCTGCCGTCGCGGGGCACGAGCGAGCCGTTCTCCCGCCACCGCTCGAGGGTGGCGGCCGGGCCGTCGGCGGTCTCCGGCCCGACGAGGCTGAGGTAGGACACCCGCGCGGGCAGGTCGGAGGCGTCGTCGACCGGGGCCCCGGCGTCGACGACGGCGGCCAGGTGCTTGGCCAGCGAGAGCGCCTGCTCCGCGGTCACCGTCTCGCACATGAGCGGCTGGACCGCCGACCCGGTGCGCACGTAGCCGGCGGTCCCGGCCTCCGTCGCGGTGGAGACGGTGAGGAACGTGCGGCACACGGCCGGGAGCCGCTCCTGGGCGGCGGCGCACCACAGCACGTGGATCCCGACGGCGGGACCCTCCTCGGCGATGCGGACGAGCCGGCCGCGCTCGATCGGGGCGTCGTCCTCGACGAGGAGGACGACGGTGGGCAGGACGTCGCCGCCGCCCGGCCGGGACGCGCGCCGCCGGGCGTCGAGCAGGCCCTCGATACGGCCCACGAGCTGGATGACACCGGCCTGGTTGGAGCCGATGTGCGCGCCGTCGAGCGGGGAGTGGACCGAGCCGACGTGGGGCAGCCACTTCACCCAGTCCCAGCGGGCGGCGCTGGCGGCGGAGGTCGCGACGGTGAGGACGAGCTCGGCGGGTGAGTGCAGGGTGACGAGCTGGGTGACGGCGGCCCGGGCGACGTCGTCGAGCACGTGCCGGGGGCCGGCGAGGCCGAGCGCGCCGCTCTCGCGGAGCTGGACGGTGGCGGGGACACCCTCGACGTGCCGGAAGTCCTCCCGCAGCGCCGCCACCAGGTCCCAGTGCTCGGGGATGGCGTCGTTGCGCACGGGCAGCTTGACCGTGTTGCGCGAGGGCAGGGTGCCCAGGCCGAGGCGCAGGTCGAGGTAGGCGTCGTGCTCGGGGCGGCGGGTCCATAGCAGCGGCTCCAGGGCGAGCGCGGCGGCCCGGAGCTCCTGCACGGCGGGCGACTCGCCCAGCCGGGTGGCCCGTTCGCGCTCCCGCTCGGTCTCGAGCTCGGCGCGCAGGTGGTCGACGGACTGCTGGAACTGCTCGATGGCGGCGCGGTACTCCCGCTTCCCGGTCACCCGCTTGTCGATGTAGTTGCCGATGACCATCAGCGGCATCATCGCCATGAAGACCATGCCCAGCAGGCCGCGCCCGACGAGCATGAAGACCGGCGCCATCATGAGCGGGATGACGAGCATGACGACGGGGAACTTCGCCGGCTTCGGCGGCTCGGGCGGCTTGGGCGCCTCCCGCTCCTCCCCCTCGTAGACGGGTGCGAGCCGCGGGGAGCGGTTGAACTCCACGTGCGCGGCGCCGGGTGCGGCGTGCCGGCTGGCGGCGATCCGGCTCACCCGGATCGTCGTGTCACCGAGGGTGACGGTGTCCTCGGGGAGCAGGGCGGCGCGCTGGACCAGGCCGTCGCCCATGAGCAGGCCGTTGGCGCTGCGCAGGTCGACGATCTCGATGATGTCGGTGACGGCGAGCCGGGCGTGCTCCTTGGACACGGTCGGGTCGGAGAGCCGCACGTCGCAGCCCTTGCCGCGGCCGATGATCGAGGTGCCCTCCGGGAGGGTCACCTCGAGCCCGGCGTCGGGGCCGTCGAGCACGGTGAGCCGGGCCGCGGGCGGCTGGTCGGCCCCGCTGCCGTCGTAGCGGCTGGCCTGGGCGAGTGAGACGACCGAGCCGGACCGCACCGTCTCGGCGGCGACGTCCTCGGGCAGGAGCAGCCGGGTGGAGCGGTCGTCGGTGCCCGGTGTGCCGTGGACGCGCAGGGTGAGGTCGCGCAGCTCGTCCTGGGAGTAGTAGGTCGGGACCGGGTCGGTCTCGGCCAGGGTGCGTGCGAGGTCGGCGACGGTGGCGGTGCCGTCGACGGTGACCGCGAGGTCGGCGGGGTCGGCGGCGGTGCGCAGCAGGGTGAGCTTGATCCTCATCGACGGCCCTTCCGCAGCGAGGTGGTCGAGATGCGGGAGCGTAGCCAGCGGCGGCGGCCCACGGCCCGGCGCAGCCGCTGCTCGGTGGACTCCACGTGCCGCCAGTAGTGCGCGACGGCACTCTCGTCGGGCAGCACCGGCCCGAAGACGCCGGCGTCCGCGTGGCGGGCGAGGGAGGCGGTGTCCAGGCCGGTGACGTCCACCGGACGCGGACGACGGCGGCGGGTGCTGTGCCCGTGGGCGAGCCCGGTCTCCAGCTCGCGGGCCTGCTCGTGGCGGGTGGCGGCCGCGCTGACCGGGACGCCGAGGTCGCGGGCCCGGTCGACCACCTCGGCCCAGCCGCCGCCGACCCGCCCGGAGCCGGTGCCGCGCAGCCGCCGCCGGCGCCGGCGCAGCGCCTTGAGCAGGACGACGAGGGCGAGCGGCAGGACGAGGAGGAGCAGCGGGATCCCGGCCGCGAGCGCGATGAGCAGGGTGTGGTCGGGCGCGGTCTCCTCCTCGACGTCCTCCTCGTCGGCGTCGACGTCGTCGCGGTCCATCGGGGGCGCCTCGGGCGGCTCCGGCGCGGGTGGCGGTGGCTGCAGCACCTGGGGCTGGGGCCGGTCCTGCGGCTCGGGCTCCTCGACCTGGGGGATGCGGTCCTCGTCGGGGGTGGGGTGGAAGGGCACCCAACCGTGGTCCTCGAAGGCGACCTCCACCCAGGCGGTGACGTCGTCGCCGGTCACCTCGACGGGCCCGGGCCCCGTGTTCGCCTCGGGGGCGAAGCCCATGACGACGCGGGTGGGCAGGCCCACCGCCCGGCCGAGCAGCCCGGCGAGCGCGGCGTACTGCTCGGCGTCGCCGATCATCGCCTCCTGGCCCACCATGGCGGCCAGCCGGGCCGCGCCGTGACCGGCGAGGGAGGGGGCGTCGCCCTCGAGGCCGTGGGAGAAGTAGCCGTCCTGGAGGGAGGAGACGATGGCCTGGATGCGCGCGAGCGGGGTCTGCGCCGAGGCGACCATGGCCGAGGCGGCGGCGACCACCGTGTCCGGGACGCCGGAGAGCTCGGGTTGGTCGACCCGGGCCAGCGGCGCGCCCTCCAGAGCGCTGACCGGCGGCTCGACGGTGGGGGTGGCGAGGAGGGTGTACCGGTCCCCCTCCCGCAGGCCGGTGGTGAGCAGGCCGGTGCCGGAGGCACGGTTGACGTACAGGTGGCGCTCGGTCTCGGCCGCGTCGGGGCCGGCGAACTCGATGTCGTAGGTGCGGCCCACCGTGGGGACCCAGACACCGGTGTACGCACCGACCTCGACCTCGACGGTCACGGCGTCGTCGGGCACGGTCGCCTCGACCCGCTCGCCGATCCGGGTGAAGGTGCCCGAGCTGGCCGCCCGGTGGTGCGCGCCCCCGGCCACCGCCCACACGGTGCCGTCGTAGACGTCCATGGTGGCCAGCCGCAGCGGGGTGCCGGCGGGCAGCCCGCGGACGGTCAGGACAGTCTCCTCGCGGTGGTCCTTGAGGTAGGCGCGGAAGCCGGCGAGGGGGCTGGGGTAGTCGTGCGGGTCGAGCGGCGGCTCGACGACCTCGCGCAGGACGAGGCGCGGCTCCTCGCCGCGGGCGAGCAGCCCGGTGCCGGTGCCGCCGGCCGCGGCGACGGCGAGGAGCACGAGCACCGCGAGCGGGCGGCGCTGCAGGCGCCCGGTGCGCCAGGCCGCCCAGACGAGCCCGCCGAGGCCGCCGACGAGGGCGAGCGGCAGGGCGGTCGTCTCGGCGGCGGTGCCGAGGAGGATCGCCACCGCGAGCACGACGGCGGGCGGGACCAGCGCCCACGCCGGCCGCCGGGTGCGCAGCGAGACGGTGACGGCGACGAGGGCGGCGAGGAGGCCGAGGAGGTAGGGCGCGGTGAGCAGGTTGTCCACGGCGCCGAGCGGCGGGGCGAGGGTGAGGACCTGCTTCCAGGACGTCACCGCCCCGCTGCCGACCGCCCCGACCGTCTGCGGCGTGGGCACGAGGCCGGCGAGCGCGGTGCCGGGGGCGCCGAGCGAGGAGCCGAGCACCCCGGCGACGAGGAGGGCCGCCAGCACCGTGAGCGTCGTCCACCGCCGCCACGCGCCGAGGGTGGCCACGAGGGTGCCGAGGAGCACGCCGCCGACCGCGGCGGCGGCGAGCCGGCCACTGGCGTAGACCGGCACGAGCGGGAGGAGGGCGAGGAGCACGAGCCCGGCGGGGACGAGCACGTCGAGCACGCGGGAGCGCAGGAGGCGCAGGTAGCTGCTCACCGGCGCTCCGCCCTGCGGAAGCCGCGGCGCAGCTCGGCGAGCTCGCCGATGGTCAGCACGGTGACGACGCCGACGCTGTGCACCGCGGTCCGGGCGCCGGTGACGACCTGGACGGCGAAGGCCCGGGCGTCGATCGGCAGCACGGCCCCGGCGGCGCGCAGGTCGCCCGGGGTCACGGTGGAGCCGCAGACGAGCACCACCAGGGAGGCGCGCTCGACGTCCCGGCTCACCTGGTGGGCCATGCTCACCACCCCGCTCGGTCCGTCGCCGAGCTCCAGGCGGGTGAGGCTGTCGAGGTACTGCCCGGGGGTGACGGCGCGCAGCGTCTCGTGGGTGGTCAACGTGGTGAGGTCCTTGTCCTCGCGCATCGCCGCCAGCGCCAGCGAGCCGAGGGTGGAGACGGCCACCTCGAACTCCTCCTCCTCGCCGTAGTCGCGGGCGTTGCGGGACATCGCGACGACGAGGTGGGAGCGGCGGGTCTCCTCGAACTGGCGGACCATGAGGGTGCCGGTGCGGGCGGAGGTGCGCCAGTGGACGTGGCGGCGGTCGTCGCCCGGCACGTACTCCCGCAGCGCGTGGAAGGACAGGTCGGCGCTGGTGATGTCGCGGGTGGGCCGGCCCTCGAGGTCGTGGATGAACCCGGCCGCCGACGAGCTCAGCGGCACCGTCCGGGGGTGGACGTAGAGCTCCTGCGGCTCGCCCCACACCACCCCGCGGCGCATGAGCCCCAGCGGGTCGCCGCGCACCGTGCGCACCGGCCCGACCTGGATGACGGAGCGCCGCGAGGTGGGGATGGCGAAGATCTCCTCGTGGTCGCCGCCGGCGGGCAGGCCGGGCAGGTGGAAGCCGACCTGGGTGCGTCCCACCGGCAGCTCGACCCGGGCGGGCAGCACGGACCGCGGCGCACGGTTGCGGACGGTGACACCGGCCATCGCCCGCTCGCCGACGACGACGCGCCGGTCGCTCAGCGCGAGCGTCACCGCGTAGGGGTGGCGCCCCAGGGTGAAGGCGAGCGCGGTGAGGAAGGTGGTGCCGAGCACGCCGCCGAGGACGACGAGCTCGAGCCAGCCCAGCCTGCGCCCGGCGACGAGGGCGAGCGCACCGAGCCCGAGGACCACCCAGCCGGCGCGACTGACCGCGCGCAGCGCGCGCTCGACGCCGCGGCGCGGTCCGCGCGTGCGGTCGACGAGGGTGCGCAGCGCGCTCGTCTCGGCCGGCCGGTCGGACAGGGCGGTGCCGCGGGTGGTGGGGGTCGGCTCGCTCACGGCTTACTGGTCGCCGCCGCGGCGGGTGGGCGGGGCGATCTCGGCCAGGACGGCGCGGACGACACCGGCCGCCGTGGCCCCCTCGAACTCCGCCTCGGCGTCGAGCACCAGGCGGTGGGCGAGCACCGGCTCGGCGAGGTCCTTGATGTCGTCCGGGACGACGTAGTTGCGCCCGTGCGCGGCCGCCCATGTCTTGGCGGCCCGGACCAGCCCGAGGGCGCCGCGGACGCTGACGCCGACGGTGACGTTCTCCGCGCGCCGCGTCTCGGCGACGATCCGGGAGACGTAGTCGAGGATCGCGGAGTCGACGTGGACGGTGCCGGCGAGCTCGATCATGTCGACGACGGCCGGGCCGGTGATGACGGGGGCGACGGCGGCGGCCCGGTCCCGGGTGGCGGCGCCGGCGAGGATGCTCACGGTGGCGTTGTGGTCCGGGTAACCGACCGAGGTCTTCATGAGGAAACGGTCGAGCTGGGCCTCCGGCAGCCGGTAGGTGCCGGCCTGCTCCACCGGGTTCTGGGTGGCGATGACGAGGAAGGGGCGCCCGACGTCGTACGTGACGCCGTCGAAGGTCACCCGCCCTTCCTCCATGACCTCCAGCAGCGCGGACTGCGTCTTGGGCGAGGCCCGGTTGATCTCGTCGGCGAGGACGACGGAGGCGAAGACCGGGCCGCGGTGGAACTCGAACTCCTGGGTCCGCGGGTCGAGGATCGACACGCCGGTGACGTCGGAGGGCAGCAGGTCCGGGGTGAACTGGATGCGCGAGCTCGTCGTGCGCACCGCCGCGGCCAGCGCCCGGGCGAGCTGGGTCTTGCCGGTGCCCGGGACGTCCTCCAGCAGCAGGTGCCCACCGCTGAGCATCGTCGTGACGACGAGCCGGACGACGTTCGCCTTGCCGACGACGGCGACGCCGACGGCGGAGACGATCCGCTCGAAGGTGTCGGCGAACCATGCCGCCTGCTCCGGCGTCATCGTCGTCTGCTGCTCTGTCGTCGTCATGCGAGCTCCGTGGGGGTGAGAGGAGGGGGTACGGGGGGCTACCAGATGATCGAGGCGGAGAGGTTCCTCGGCCCGCGGAGGGTCACGGTGACCCGCTCCCCCGGGTTGCCGAAGTAGCTCCAGCCCTCGAGCCGGCCGCTTCCGGAGAGGTGTCGCGTCATCGGGGTGCCGAAGGCGCTGTCCTCGTCGGACACCCGGTACGTGTACGTCCCGGCGGGCAGGTTCTCGTAGTCGATGTCCACGAACCGGCACGAGGAGTGGGTGCAGCCGGGCTGGCCGACGGCGCTGCGGTTGCGGACGATCGTGATCTTCGGCTCCGGCGGTGGCGGGTCCGGCCGACGGACCGGCGCGTCGATCGTCGTCACCGACGCGCTCGCGGTGCGCACCTCGCCGTCGGCGCGCTGTGCGCGCACCTGGGCGCGGTAGGTCGTGCCCCAGTCGCCGTTGACCGTCCGGCTGCCGCTGGCGGGGACGTTCTGCCACCCGCCCCAGCTGCCGGTGCCGTTGTCGACCCGTAGCTGCACGCTGGTGACCTCGCGGCCGTTGCCGCCCGGCGTGGTCCAGCGGAAGGTGGCGCCGGGCTGCTCGGTGACCCCGTCGGTGTAGCCGTCGTGGCGTCCGTGGCGCTGGCCGGTCATCGTCGCCTCGCCGAACGGGCCGTAGGGCACGACGGCGCTCGACGCGGGGCCGGCGTCGCCGCAGTAGGTGTTGCACGCGCGCACCTGGAAGGTGTAGCTCGACCCGTTGGTCAGCCCGGTGACGACCCGGTTGGCGGGCAGCTGGGTCCACGCGCCGCTGCCGGTGCGGTACTCGTAGCGCCGGATCGGGTCGCCGTTGTCCGCGGGCACGGGGAAGCGCAGCGTGACCCGCCGGTCCCCCTCGGTGGCGGTCACGCTCGCCACCCGGTCCGGTTTGAGGAAGCTGCGGACGGGCGCCGACGGCGGGCTGGCCGGGGAGCTGCCGGCCTTGTTCGTCGCGGCGACGGTGACCGTGTAGTCGCTGCCCGCGGGGGCGTCCTCGGTGAAGGACGTCTGTCCGCCGGGCACGGTGAAGGACTTGAACGGCTCGCCGTCGCGGCGGATGACGACGTCGTAGGAGGCGATCGGGTCCCCGTTGCTCGCCGGTGGCTGCCAGGTGGCGCTGATCTGGGCGGTGACCGGGGAGTCGACCCGCTGGGCGACCGGCGCGACCGGTCGGTCGGGCACCCCGGCGGGCACCTCGGGCGCCGACCACTCCGACCACTCGCTGGGGTCCGGTGCGTCGTTGTGCGCCCGCACCCGCACGGTGTAGGACTGCCCGTTCTGCAGGCCGGTCCACGTGTGCGAGGTGCCGGTGACGGAGATCTGGCCGCCGCCCGGCGAGGGCGCGATCTGCAGGTCGTAGGACGTCACGGCCGAGCCCCGGCTCTCCGGGGTGCGCCACTCGACCCGCAGCTCGCCGTCACCGAAGGTGAGCACGGGCGCGGCGGGCCGTTCGGGCTTGACGTCGGGACGGGCCACCGCCGAGGGCCCGGACGGTGCGGAGTCGCCGACCTTGTTCACGGCGGTCACGGTGAAGGTGTACTCCACGTCGTTGGTCAGGCCGTCGATGGTGCACGTCGTGGTCGGGCACTCGCGGCTGACGCCCGCGGCCTCGACCCGGTACCCGGTGATCGGGGCGCCGTTGTCGGCCGGCGCCGTCCAGCTGAGCACGACGGTGCGGTCCCGCACCTCGACCACCCGCGGCGGCGCCGGACGCTCCGGCACACCGATGACGGAGTAGGTGATGCGGCCCTCGACGTCCCGCAGCGGGTCGCCGGTGGCGTCCTGGACGGTGAACCGGGTGGACGCCCGCCCGACGAAGTCCTGCCCGGCGGTGACCGTCACGGTGCGGCCGTCGGTGGTGGGCTGTGGGCCGCCGGTCTCGCCGGCGGCGCCGACGACCGTCAGCGGCTCGCCGGGGAAGGGGTTGAACGCGCCCTGGAGGACGTCCACCGTGCGGGACTCCCCCTGCTCGAGCTCACCGAGGTCGACGTCGTTGACCGTCGCCAGCCGCCGGTCGGAGGCGGTGACGGTGACCTCGACGACGCCGGGGACCGGCTCGGACTTCGCGTCGGAGACCGTGAGCTCGATGTTCCCGGTGGTGCCACGCGGGGTGTCCGCCGGGGCCGAGACGGTGAGGTTGGGACCGTCGAGTCCGGCGTCGATGCCGTCGGGCACGTGGACGAGCTCGAAACGCAGCTGGCTCCAGTCGCCGACGTCCGGGTCCTGGGAGAGCTGACGCAGGTTGAGCACCCGCGGTCGTTCGGCGGGGACGACCTCGAGGGCCGCTCCGTCGAAGGTCGGCGGGGTGTTCTCGGTGGACTCGACGGTGATGTCGAGGGTGAGCACCGCCGTGCGGCCCTCGGGGTCCTGTGCGCTCTCGCCGTCGGTGACCTCGAAGGTGAGGGTCGCCGGGCCGGCGTACGCCGGGGCGGAGGTGAAGGTCAGCGTGGTCGGGCCGACGACGGGTGAGCTGCCGTCGGAGTTGGTCGCCCGCACCTTGGACTCGTCGGTGAGCCGCACGTCCTTGCCGCTGGGGGCGACGACGTAGTCGGCGAGCTCGATCTCGCGTGTCTCCCCGGTCGTGACGACGATCGGGTCGGCGTCGCTGCGCAGCACCGGCCCGGAGTCGTCCAGACCGGGCACGTCGACGAAGGCGTAGGCCGTCAGCCCGTCCGGGTCGGTCACCGAGTAGGTGAGCACCTGCCGTCCGGGCAGGACGTCGACCTGCACCTCCCGACCGACCACCGCGGCGCCGTCGGGGGCGTCGACGAGGTCGACGGTGAGCTGGTCGCGGGTGCCGTCGGGGTCGAAGTCGTTGTCGAGGACGGGGATGGAGACCCGTTCCTGGTCGAGGATCGTCACGGTGCGGACGAGGTCGTCGACGGCGACCGGTCGCTGCAGCTCGGCATCGGCGGACACGTGCACGGAGACCACCCCGGTCGAGGTGCCGCCCCGCTGGTCGCTCACGTGGTAGGGCAGTGCGAAGGTGCCCTCCTCCTCGGGGGTGGTGATGCGCAGCGTGCCGCTGTCGACCTGCTCCACCTCGAGGCCCTCGACGGCCTCGAAGGCCGGGTCGCCGAGGTAGAGCGGGTCGCCGTCGGGGTCGGTGTCGTTGACCAGCGGGTCGACGTCGACCACCCGGCCCGGCTGGACGACGAGCTCGTCATCGATCGCCTGCGGGGCGCGGTTGACCTCGGGTGGGGGGACCACGGCCACCCGGACGGTGCCGCCGGCGTAGGCACCCAGGCGGTCGCGCACCGCGTAGGTGAAGGTGTCGGTGCCGCTCGCGCGGGAGAAGGCCTCGTAGTCGAGGTAGGTCGGCCCGACCTCGCCCACACGGCCCTTCGTCGGTGCCTCGTCGGCGCCGAGCAGCTGGACGGAGTCGCCGTCGGGGTCGATGCCGAAGAGCGGGACCTGGATCCGTACCCGCTCCCCGGCGAAGGCGCGCGCCTCCACCGGCAGCGGCAGCGGGGCGGCGTTGCGCTCGCCGTCGTCGGCCTGGACGTAGATCGTCACCTGAGCCGAGGCGCGCTGGCCGGTGGAGTCGACGATCTCGTAGACGGCGTTGACGGTCTGCGGCTGCTCGGGGGCCCTGAAGCGCAGGGTGTCCCCGGAGACGAAGAGGTGCCCGGCCTGCGGTTCCTCCACCAGCTCGGGGACGAGGCGGAAGTCGTCCCCGCCGGGGTGGGAGTCGTTGGACAGCACCGGGATGGTGACGAAGTCCCCGGCCCGCACGTTGGCGACGTCGGCCTGCGCGACCGGCGGCTGGGCCAGCGAGTCCGGCGGGATCTGCATGACGACGACCTCGCCGGTCGCGCTCGCGCTGCCGTTGGACACCTGGTAGCTCAGCCGCTGCGCGGTCTGGACGTCCTGGGTGGCGGTGATCTTGAGGATGCGGTGCTCGAGGACGGCGACGACGAGGCCGGAGTCGGCGGGGACGTCCACCTGCTGGACGGCGAGGAGCTCGCCGCTGGGGTCCTCGTCGTTGGCGAGGACGTCGACGAGGACCTGGCCCCCGGCCGGGAGCAGCGCGACGTCCTGCACCGCCACGGGCGGGGCGTCGGCCGGCTCGCGCACGTCGACGCGGATGAGGCCCGTCGCGCTCGCCCCGGCGTCGTTGACGACGATGTAGGTGAGGTAGTACGTCTGCGCGGTGTCGGCGGAGAAGCGGAACGAGCCGGCGTCGTAGTCGGGTACCACGGTCGCGCCGGCCACCTGCTCGACGTCGGCCAGGCGCAGCGGCTCGGCCTCGCCGCCCGGGTCGGTGTCGTTGGTCAGCGGCTCGACGACGGTCTCCTCGCCGACCACCGCGGTGACGAAGTCGTGGACGGGGACCGGTGGGAGCGCACCCTCGGGCCGGACGTCGACGCCGAGCTCGATCTCGGCGACGTCCGTGCCGTCGTAGACCTCGACGACGACGGGTTTGAGACCGGGGTCCACGCCGGAGTCGACGAAGGTGACCGCGCCGTCCGGGGTGAAGCGGACGATGTCGTCGGTGGTCGCGGTGGCGCCGACGACGACGAGCTCGTCACCGTCGGGGTCGCTGACGCTGTCGAGGACGTTGACGCTCCCGGTGGCGCCGGAGACCAGGGTCAGGGTGACCGGGCGCAGCAGCTCGGGCGGCCGGTTGGTGCCGGTCGGGACGACCGTGATGCGCGCGGTGGCCTCGTCCTCGCCCCCGCGGCCGTCGCCGGCAGTGTAGCGCAGCGCGACCGACCCGTCGGCCCCGTCGGCGACGTCGATCTGCAGGGCGCGGCCGCCCATGATCGCGCGCACGGTGCCGAAGGCCTCGGGCGGGGTCTCGAAGGCGGTCACGGTGAGGAGGTCGCCGTCGGGGTCGGAGTCGTTGGCGGGGACCTCGAGCACAGTGGTGGAGCCGGCACGGACGCCGAGGTCGTCGTCCTGGGCGACGGGCGGCCGGTTCTCCTGCTCGCGGTCGAGCGGGAGCTGCTCCTGGACCTCCTGCTGGGACTCCTCCTCGTCGTCGCTCGCGTCCTGCGGCGGGATGACGTCGTCCCAGTTCTCGACGATCTCCATCGCGTCCTTGACGAGCCACACCGTCCCGGAGACGAGGTCGTTGAGGACGACGACGTCGCGGTTGACGCGGAAGACGAGCCGCGCGTCGGTCTGTGACTTGTCGATCGGCTGCTCGACGGTCTCGCCGTTGCCGCAGCGTGCCTGGTGCACGCCGGTGCCGGAGGCCCAGGCGCCGTGGCTGCAGCCGGCGACGACGACCGGCTCGCTCGGCGTACCCGGCTGGGAGACCGGGTCGAGGGTGGGTTCACCGCGCCCGAGCGGGACGCGCAGCATCCCGTCGCGGGCGGCGACGACGACCTCACGCGCCGCCGCCGACGGGGCCTGGAGTTCGACCTGGGCGGTGTCGGCGAGCCCGGTGAGGTCCACCGGGTCGGTGCCGGGGCGCAGCAGGGTGACGCGGTCCTGCTCGTCCCGGACCAGGACGACGGGCTCCTCCCCCACCGCGCTGACCTGGATCTCGGCGTCGGCCAGCCGTTCCGGCCCGACCCCGAGGTCGGCGACGTGCGGCTCCTCCTCCCCCTCGGGGTCGAAGCCGGCCGGGACGGTGACGAGGGTGGCGTCGGAGGGCGAGACACCGTAGGTGGTGCCGTCGACGCCGACGGCGATGGCGGCCTCGGCGCCGAGGCGCGTGGCGGCGGGCAGCTCGTCGTCGGCGAGCCGGCCCACGCCGCCGGCGGGGGCGGTGTGGACCTGGCCGCTGCGCGTGTCGAGGACGGCGACGGTGTCCCCGCCGAGCTCGATCCGGCGCGGCCCGGGCAGCGAGACCGCCGTCGTCGTCGTCACCGTGGCGGGGTCGACCTGCTGGAGCAGGCCGGCGCCCTCGTCGACCAGGAAGACGTCACCGGCGTCCTGCAGGACATCGAAGCTCGTGCTGCGTGCGGTGAGGCTGCCGTCGAGCAGCTGCACCTGGCTGTTGAGCCGGCCCAGCCGCATGTGCTCCTGGCTGGTGACCCACACCCCGCCGTCGTGGAGGTCGACGTCGGCCGTCGCGACGCCGTCGTAGAGCACACCGGCGACGACGAGCCCGGCACCCAGCACGCCGACGGTGGCGGCGCTGACGACACGCTGCCGGCGCCGTGGGTCGGTGCGCCGCGACCGCGTCGCATCCACCCGGCGGCCCGAGGGTGTGCGTCGAGGTGCTGCCTCGTCAGCCCGCCCGCGTCCGATTCGCACAGCTCAGTCCCAGCTTCTCTTGTGTCAGGTCTCGGCGCGGGCACTGCCCGGCACCGCCTGGCAGCGTAACAAGCCCTGGGAGGAAGGTCCCGCCTGCCCCATGGGGAGAACTGCCCTGCCCGCTCAGGCCTCGGTGTTGCGGGCCTTCTCCTCGTCGAGCGCCGGGAGCTGGTCGGCGCTGACGATCCGGCAGGCGACGGCGTGCTCGACGAGCCGGGCGCGGCGGTTGACGGCCAGCTGCTGCGGACCGCCGCGCAGGCCGCGCACGCCGTGGCGGTGGAGCTTGTCGCAGACGTTGTCGAGCTTGCGGTTGAACTTCGTCAGCGACCAGCCGAGCCGGGCCGCGGCCTGTGCGGAGGTGGGGATGGCGGCGCTGCCCCGGCCGGAGAGCACCGGCTCGGCCAGCGCCAGGACGAGCAGGTGCTGGGACTGGGTGAGGGAGACCGGCCCGATCGTCGTCTCCCCGACGTGGACCGGCTCCGCCTTCGCCGGCGCGAACGTCGGCTCCGGGTTGACGAGGGTGAGCTCGTAGGTCGTGGGGCCGGCGGTGAACAGGATCGTCGTGGCCGCGTAGACGAGCGGGAGCCGGGCGCCGGGCGCGAGCCAGGCCTGGGTGTTGCCGTCGCTGTCGGCCAGCGTCGCGGAGAGGCGGGAGCCGACGTTCTCGATCCACCACAGGTCGTCGATGCGGGCGATGCGCAGGAAGCGGCGGTGCAGGTAGGGGTTGTCGTCGATCTCCAGGGCGCTCTCGCGTCCGATGTAGAACGGCTCCTCCGGCGTGATGGGGAACCACTCGCCGCAGAACTCCAGCTGCAGGGTGCCAGACAAGGGTGCTGTCAGTCCTCTCACTCGACGCAGGCCGCGGCGGGCTCCGCCGAGACCTGTCCTTGCTCAGAGATCGTCCGTAGCTCGATGCACACCCGGCCCTTCGACGAGATCGTCAGCGGCGGCTCGGCCACCGCCCGGCTCTCCTCGATCTTCCCACTGTCGGTCCGGGTCCAGGAGAAGGTGACGTCACCGGCGTCGTCGGGCACCGTCCAGGTGAACTCCACCCGGTCCTCGGTGACCCGTTCCCCGCGCAGGTCGTCCGGGCTGGGCACGACGTCGGGGATGACGACGGTGCCGATCGTGGAGCTGGGCGCGGGCTCGGGGTCGGCGTCCCCGCGCAGCTGACCTGCGGCGACGATCCCGCCCGCGACGAGGACGGCGGCGCCGGCGCCCAGCAGGGCGACCCGCAGGCCGGGGCGTCGCCGCGGTGGGCTGCCCCCGTCCTCGCCGGGGGCGGCTGCCACGACCCGGCCCAGCGTGCTCCGGGTGTCGTCCTCCGGCTCCCAGCCGGCCGCGCGGACCGGTCGCAGCACGGTCTGCGGCTCGTCGTCCTCGGGGCGGGGCGGCGGGGCAGCGCCGGTGGGGTCGACCTCGGTGACGGCACGGACGACGGTGCGGCCCTCGTCGTCGGCGCCGGCCGAGGCCGAGGCGGGGGCGAGCCACGAGGTGTCGGGCACCTCGATGTCCGTCATCGCCAGCCGCAGCTCCTGCTCGACCACCTGGAGCGCCCGGGCCAGCTCGAGCGCGCTCGCCGGCCGGGCGGACGGGTTCTTCGCCATGGCCCGGGCAAGGAGCTCCTCGAGGGAGGTCGGAACGTCGGTGCGCCCGATCGGGGGGACCGGGTCCCGCTTGATCCGCATGGTGAAGTCGAGGCGGGAGTTGGCTCCCGGCCGGGCGAACGGGGAGCGGCCGGCGAGCAGCGTGTAGAGGGTGGCGGCCAAGGAGTAGACGTCGCCCGGGACGCCCGCGGACTGGCCCTCGACGGCCTCCGGCGGGGCCCATGGGAGGGACACGCCACCGGACTCCGCCGCGCCGGTGAGCCCGGCGATGCCGAAGTCGGTCAGGGCCGGGCGGCCGTACTCGGTGGTGAGGATGTTCGCCGGCTTGATGTCGCGGTGGACGATCCCGGCGCGGTGGGCCGTCTCGACGGCACCGGCCAGGCGCACACCGATCGCGAGCACCTCGGGCACACCGAGCGGCCGCACCTTGACCCGCTCGGCGAGGTTCGGCAGCGGGCAGTACTGCATGACGAGGTAGGGGCGCCCGTCGGCCGCGGTGTCGGCGTGGTAGATCGTGACGATCGAGGAGTGGGTGGACAGCTGGGCCATGAGGTTCGCCTCGGCGACGAACTGCTCCCGGGACTGTCCCTCGGCGGCCTCGTGGGTGTGGACCTTGATCGCGACCTGCCGCCGGGGCAGGTGCTGGGTGTAGAGGTAGACGTCGGCGAACCCGCCGGAACCGAGCAGCCGCTCGGCGGTGTAGCCGGGCAGCTCGGGGGGTGGGGCGGGTTGACGGCGGGTGCTCACTCCTCGCCCTCCACCTGGGCGACGGTGACCGTGACGCCGACACCGAGCTCGATGACCGCGCCGGCGCCCACCGGCACACCCGAGCCGGGCTGGAGACGGACCGGTGGCTGGTCGGGCAGGTGGAGGACGGTGCCGTTGGTGGAGTTCATGTCGGTGACGACGACGTGCCCGCCCGCGGGGCGGACCTCGACGTGGGTGGCGGAGATGTCCCGCTCCGGGTTGGCCACGCTGACCAGCCGCGGGACCTCCGAGCCGGCGAAGCGTCCGGCCTCAGGGGCCCGGCCGAGGAGCACCGGGCGGTCCATCTCGATCCGGGGGCCGGTGGACAGGACGAGCTCGAGGCCCGGTGCCGTGCGGCGCTGCTCGGGCTCGGCGGCGATCGGGACGTCGCTGTGCGGCAGCTCGGCGGTGACGACGGTCTGGCCGTCGTGGTCGCCGTCGTCGTCGGGCGCCAGGGCCGCGGCCGGCGGGGGCAGGTCGACCGGGTGACCGACGGGTGCGGTCGGGCGGGCGGGCCGGGACAGTCCCGGGACGGAGTCGATGATGGGGCCCGGGGCGAACGGGGCCGCCGGCGCCTGGAGGGAGTCCTCGTCCGGCTCGGGGTCGCGGGTGGCCTCGAGGTCGACAGCGTCGGGGGCGGAGGCGCTCGAGCCGCGGACGTCCTGGGCGCCGGTGTCCGGAGCTGTGTCGGGCGGGGCGACGGTCGCGGCGAGGTCCTCCGGCGGGTCCGGTTCCTCGGCGGCCGGCGCGGCGGTCTGCTGCCGGGCGGCCTCGTGCGAGCGCAGCTGCTCGGTGGACCAGAGGAGGAAGTCGTAGTCGTCGGAGTCCTGCGGGTCCTCCTCGGCGGTCTCCGCGGCAGCGCCGGTCCCGGCTGCGGGTGGGGCCTCGGCTGTGGCCGACGCCGCCGCGGGCTCATCCGCGGTCACCGCCGCGTGGTCACCCGCGGCCCCCTGGGTCACCGCCGCGTGGTCACCCGTGGCCCCCTGGGTCACCGCCGCGTCCGGAGCAGGCTCCTGCCCCGGCCTGCCCGGCGGTGTCGTCAGCACGCCGACCGCGGCCGCCAGGGCGGGCATCCGGGCCACGGTGAGCTCGACGTCCTCGTCCTCCTCCCCCACCGCGGGTGCGGCGGCGGGGACGACGACCAGGCGTGCCGCCGCGGCGCGGACGATGCCGCCGGTGACCGGGAGCCAGCCCTCGGTGCCGGCGTCCGCGCGGATCGTGACGTCCGCGGCGGGCAGCACCTCCTCCCGCCACGTGGTGTAGCCGCGGCCGGAGACCACCTGTGTCCCGAGCTCGACCTCGACCTCGCCCCGGACCAGCACGCGCATGCCCTCGGGGTGTGCCTCGACCATGGCGAAGGACGGCAGTGCGGCGATGCCGGCAGCGGCCAGGTACTCCACCCAGGCGCCGAGCCGCTTGCCGGTGGTGGCCAGCTGCCACAGCTCGCGGGCGATGTCCGACGGGACGGCCGGGTGGAGCAGCGCCAGGGCGTCGCCGGTCACCAGCGCCGTCCACTGCCCGGGCCGGTACTCGTGCACCGTCACTCCCCGGGCCTCCCCTCGGCGCGCGGCAGCGTCGACTCCGCCTCCTCGTGCTCGTCGCGGCGCGCGGTGCCGGCCACCTCGCAGTCCTCGTCGCGGGCGGCGACCACCACGGCCGAGACGTTGTCGTTCGCCCCGCCGTCCCGGACGGCCCGCTCGAGCAGGCTCGCGGCCGCCTCGTGCGGGTGCGCCGCGGCGGCGACGACCTCACCGATCTCGGCGTCGCTCAGCTCGCCGAACAGCCCGTCGCTGCACAGCACGAGGTGCTCCGGGCCGCCGGCCCGCAGCATCCAGAAGTCCACCTGCGGCAGCGGGCCGGTGCCCACGGCGCGGGTGATGACGTTGCGCTGCGGGTGGTGGCGCGCCTCGTCACGGCTGATGGCGCCGGAGTCGACCATCTCCTGGACGAGGGAGTGATCCACGCTGACCTGCTCGATCTGCTGGGGCGTGCAGCGGTACACGCGGGAGTCGCCGACGTTGAAGACGAGCCAGAACGGCTCGCCGTCCTGCTCGGTGAGGACGGCCCCCGCGACGGTCGTGCCGGCCACGGACTCGTCCCCGGCCATCGACTCCCGGATCCGTGCGGCGGCCCGGCCGAGTGCGTCGGTGACATCCTCGGGGACGACCGGTCGGTCGAGCTGCGCGAGGCGCGCGAGCTCGGTGACGGCGGCGTGGCTCGCCATGTCGCCGCGGGCGTGGCCGCCCATCCCGTCCGCCACGGCGAACACGGGCGGCTGCGCCAGCACGGAGTCCTCGTTCGCCTGCCGCCGCCCACCCGCGTCGGTGGCCACGCCCCAGTGGATCTGCATCCGTTCCCTCTCGCCGTTACCGTCAGGGATCCTACGTTGCCCGGCGCGGTGCCCGGGTCGGGCCGGGCCGCACCCGGCCGCCTCCGGTCAGCCGAGCGTGGGGAAGATTCCCCAGTACCCGGCGGCCAGCATGAGGACGAGTGCGCCGAGGTGGACACCGACGAGCGTGATCGTCCCGACGGTCCCGGTGCGCACCCCGGCGCGGCGCACCCGCAGCCACGAGCTCGCCGACCACACCCCGACAGCTGTCGCCCCCACCGCGACCACCTGGATCCCCAGCCAGCCGCCCTGGACCACCAGCGGGCTCTGCTCGTAGTTGAGCGCCAGGTCGGCGACGACGAGGAGGTAGGAGACGAACAGCACCCACACCGCCAGCACGCTCATCGCCAGGGCCGCGCTGGCCCGCGCCAGCGGTGAGGGCAGCCGCTCGCTGGGGCGGCGCACGACCCTGCTGATGACCCACAGTGCCGGGCCGAGCACGAGCAGGACGACCCCGCCGACCAGGGTGAGGACGATCATGTCGCCCGAGGCGTACCAGCGCGGGCTGTCGAGCGGCTCGGCACGGAACCGCTGCTCGGGCTGGCCACCGGCGATCCGCGGCTCGGCGCCGGCGGTCTCGGGCAGGCCGAGCACCCACCGGGCCACGGCGTCCGGGAAGCCGGGCGCCAGCCGGCCGTCGATGCGGATGCCGTGGTTGGCGCCCTCGAAGTAGCGCAGCGTGTAGGCGTCGTTCCCGGCGACGGCGAGGTCCTCGATGACCGTCACCGGGCCCTGGACGATGGGCATCGAGGCGTCCTCGGTGCCGTAGACCATGAGCACCGGCTGGTGTATGCGCTGCTGGTAGGGGCTGACGTCGAAGTCGGCGTAGACGAAGCCGCCGCCCGGGACCTCGCTGCCGAGCAGCCGGGGCACCGCCCGGAGCAGCTGCTCGGGTGCGCCGAGGTTGCGCAGGTAGGTGTCGGTCGCCAGGGCGAACTGCTCGCGGGCGGGCACCACCGGTGCGGAGACCAGGACGACGAAGGCGACGTCGGGGTTCTCGGCTGCCGCGACCGGGGCGATGAACGCCCCCTCGCTCTCGCCGTAGACGCCCACCCGTCCGGGGTCGACACCCGGCCAGGAGGTGAGCACCTCCCAGCTGTGCAGGTAGTCCTGCGCCATCGCCGGGTAGTCGCGGTAACGCACGGTGTAGTTGTCCAGCCGCTTGTCCGGGACCAGGGACACCACCCCGGCGCTGGCCAGCGCCTCGGTCATCTCCCAGAAGTTGTCGTGGGTGGCGGTCCCGGCACCGTGCATGAAGACGATCCCCGGGCGACCCTCCGGGGCCCCGACCGGTTCGTGGATCGTGGCCCGCACCTCGGCACCGTCGAGCTCGACGGTCAAGGTGTGGGTCTGCGTCTCGTAGGTGCCGACCGGTGTGGTGGCGACGTCCCCGCCGATCCGCACGTCCGGGGACTGGACGACGAGTGCCTCGTCCAGCGGGTGCGGGTTCCAGCCCGGCCCGGCGACGGTGCCGATGAAGCCGAAGAGCAGAACGGCGAGCACCGTGACCGCAACCCTCCAGGACCTCACCGGGACAGATTAGTCGGTCCCACCGACCACCCGGCGAAGCCGACCCGGGGCGGTCCCTTCCCGGGCGGGCGGCCCTGCCCTGCCGACCCGGCACCCGCCGGCGCCCCCTCCCGACCCGGCTCCCGGCCGCACCGCAGCTCCCGCACGGGAGCGCGGGCCAGGAGCACGAGCGCGTCAGAAACCGAGGCGGCCGAGCTGCTTGGGGTCGCGCTGCCAGTCCTTGGCGACCTTGACGTGGAGGTCGAGGAAGACCTTCGTGCCGAGCAGCGCCTCGATCCCGCGCCGGGCACGGGTGCCGACCTCCCGCAGCCGCGAGCCGCCGCGGCCGATGACGATCGCCTTCTGAGAGTCGCGCTCGACGAAGAGGTCGACCCGCACGTCGAGCAGCGGTGGCTTGCCCGCGCGCCCCTCCCGCTCGGTCATCTCCTCGACCACCACCGCCAGCGAGTGCGGCAGCTCGTCGCGCACCCCCTCCAGGGCCGCCTCGCGGACGAGCTCGGCGATCATCACGTGCTCCGGCTCGTCGGTGAGCTCGCCCTCCGGGTAGAGCGGCGGCGACTGGGGCATCTGCTCCAGCAGGAGCTCGGTGAGCAGGTCCACCTGCTCCCCGCGCACCGCGGAGACCGGGACGATGTGGGTCCAGTCCCCCAGCTTGTCGATCTCCAGCAGGTGCTCGGCGAGCCGTGCCTTGCCCACCGTGTCGCTCTTCGTGGCGACGGCGACCACCGGGGTGCGCACCCCGGCCAGCTCACGGGCGATGTACCGGTCACCGGGCCCGACCTTCTCGTCGGCCGGCAGGCAGAAGACGACGACGTCGACCTCGCTGATCGTCTCGCGCACGAGGTCGTTGAGCCGCTCCCCGAGCAGCGTGCGGGGGCGGTGCAGACCCGGGGTGTCGACGAGCACGAGCTGGCCGTCGGGCCGGTGGACGATCCCCCGGATCGTGTGCCGGGTGGTCTGGGGGCGTCCGGAGGTGATCGCCACCTTCTGCCCGACCAGGGCGTTGGTGAGGGTGGACTTGCCGGCGTTCGGCCGCCCGACGAGCGAGGCGAAGCCTGCCCGGAACCCCTCGGGCCAGGTGTACGTCACGGCTCCATCCCCTCCTCGGCGTCCTGCGACTCCTCCACGGCGCGGACGAGGATGGTGGCGATCTGCCGCCGTCGTCCGCCGGCCCGCTCGGCCTGCATGTGCAGCCCCTCCACCTCGACCTGCGCACCCGGGATGGGCACCTTGCCCAGCGCCTTGGCGAGCAGGCCTCCGGCCGAGTCGACGTCGTCGTCCTCGAGGTCGAGGCCGAAGATCTCACCGAGCTCGTCGATCGGCAGCCGTGCCGGGACCCGGACGAGACCGTCCCCGAGGTGCTCGACCACCGGCTCGGCACGGTCGTGCTCGTCGGTCAGCTCACCGACGAGCTCCTCGAGGAGGTCCTCGATGGTGACGAGGCCGGCGATGCCGCCGTACTCGTCGACGACCATCGCGATGTGGAAGTTCTTCGCCTGCATCTCCCGCAGGAGGTCGTCCACGAGCATCGTCTCCGGGACGAAGACCGCCTCGCGCATCGTCGTCTCGACGGGGTCGCCCCCGGCGTCGGGCCGCATGTGGGTGCGGCGCAGCACGTCCTTGAGGTAGAGCACACCGCGGACGTCGTCGACGGACTCCCCGACGATCGGGATGCGGGAGAAGCCGGAGCGGACGAACAGCGCCAGCGCCTTGGTCAGCGCCTTGCCGGCGTCGATCGTCACCATGTCCGGGCGGGGCACCATGACCTCGCGCACGAGTGTGCTGCTCAGCTCGAACATCGACTGGAGCATCGTGCGCTCCTCGTCGGCGAGCTGCTCGGACTGGCTCACCCGGTCGACCATGTCGCGCAGGTCCTCCACCGCCTCTTCCCGTGCCTCGGCCTCGGTGAGCCTCGGCTTGGGGGTGAGCGCGGCAGCCAGCGCGGTCGCGGGCCGCGTGAGGGCCAGGACGACGTTGACGAACGGCAGCAGCGCGTGGAGCACCCGGCCGGGCTCGCGGGTGCCGACGCGTCGCGGGGTGGTCCCGGCGACGGCGGCGATGAGGACCGCCGCGACGAGGACGGCGACGACGAGCACCTGCCACCACTCGGGCAGCAGGTCGGCGACGACGAGGGTGAGGGAGACGGCGGTGGTCATCTCCGCCAGCACGCGCGCCAGCACGAGACCGGGCAGCGCCCGCTCACGGTCGTCGGCGAGTCGCTCCACGGCCGCGGCGCGGGGCCGCTCGGCGTCCTGCAGCTCGGTCAGCGCGGTGCGGCCGATACGCCGCAGCGCCGACTCGGCGGCCACGAGGGTGGCCGTGACGACCAGCGCAGCCAGGGCGAGGACGAGCAGCCACCACTCCGGGATGTCCGGGAGAAGTCCGTCCATCTCAGCGCTCGGCGAGGAAGGTGAGGAGGAGCTTGCGCTGCAGCGCGAACATCTCCTTCTCCTCCTCCGGCTCGGCGTGGTCGAAGCCGAGCAGGTGGAGGATGCCGTGCGTGGTGAGGAGGAGCAGCTCCTCGGCGGTGCTGTGACCGGCGGCCTTGGCCTGGGCGGCGGCGACCTCCGGGCAGAGCACGACGTCGCCGAGCATGCCCTCGACCGGCGGCTCCCCCGGGACGCCGGGGCGCAGCTCGTCCATCGGGAAGGACAGGACGTCGGTGGGGCCCGGCTCGTCCATCCACTTCTCGTGGAGCTCGCTCATGACGTCGGTCGTGACGAAGAGGATCGACAGCTCGGCCTGCGGGTGGACGTGGAGCTGTTCGAGGACGTAGCGGGCCAGCGCCGCGAACTCCTCCTCGGCGACCTCGTGCCCGGACTCGTTGGCGACCTCGATGCTCATGACCGGCCTCCCCGGCGCTGCGCCGCGCGGCGCTCGGCGCGGTTGCCGGTGGGCCCGGCGTCCCACCGCTCGTAGGCGTCGATGATCTCCGAGACGAGGCGGTGGCGGACGACGTCGGCCGAGGTGAGCCGGCAGAACGCCACGTCCTCGATCCCGACGAGGATCTCCTCCACCACCCGCAGGCCGGAGCTCGTGCCGCTGGGCAGGTCGACCTGGGTGACGTCGCCGGTGACGACGACCTTGGAGTTGAAGCCGAGCCGGGTGAGGAACATCTTCATCTGCTCCGGCGAGGTGTTCTGTGCCTCGTCGAGGATGATGAAGGCGTCGTTGAGGGTGCGCCCGCGCATGTAGGCCAGCGGCGCCACCTCGATGGTCCCGGCGGCCATGAGCTTGGGGATCGACTCCGGCTCGAGCATGTCGTGCAGCGCGTCGTACAGCGGCCGCAGGTAGGGGTCGATCTTCTCGTTGAGCGTGCCCGGCAGGTAGCCCAGCCGCTCCCCGGCCTCGACGGCGGGACGGGTGAGGACGATCCGGTTGACCCGCTTGGACTGCAGGGCGTGCACCGCCTTGGCCATCGCGAGGTAGGTCTTGCCGGTGCCGGCCGGGCCGACGCCGAAGGTGATCGTGTTGGCCTCGATCGCGTCGACGTACGCCTTCTGGCCCAGCGTCTTGGGCCGGATGGTGCGGCCGCGCGCGGAGAGGATGTCGAAGGTCAGGACGTCGGCGGGCCGCTCGGCGGTCGGTGCGGTGAGCATGCGGATGGCACGACCGACGGCGTCGGCGGTGAGTGCCTCACCGCTCCGGGCGACCTGCGCCAGCTCGTCGACGAGGCGCTCGGCGAGGGCGACGTCACCGGCCGGGCCGGCGAAGGTCACGACGTTGCCGCGGACGTGGATGTCGACGTCGGAGAAACCCGCCTCGATCGCCCGCAGGACCTCGTCGCGCCGACCGAGCAGGGCGACCATCGGGACGTCGTCGGGAACCGTGATCTGGTGATGGAGCATCGCGTCCGGCTGGGACGCGTCGTCGCTGTGTGGCATGGGCGAGGGCGCGGGGGCCCGAGTTCCTCCCGGTGTCGATGTCAGGCGTACCGGGAGTGTAACGGCCACCGCGCCGCTGATCTTCCCGAATGTGCGCCTTCAGCCCCAGCGGTCCAGCCGTTGGGCGAGCAGGGCCGCCGCCACCGGGCCTGCGGTGGAGGTGCGCAGCACGTGGGGGCCGAGCCGGACGACGACGGCACCCCGGTCGGCGAGGTCGCTCACCTCGCGCTCGCTCAGGCCGCCCTCCGGGCCGACGACGAGGAGCACCTCGCCCGCGGCCGGCAGCGGGGCCGCGGAGATCGGCGTCGTCGCCTCCTCGTGGAGGACCAGGACGCTGCCCCCGGCGGCCACCACCTCCTCCACGCGGGGCAGCAGGGCGCGGCCGTGGACGAGGTCGGCGACGTGCGGGACCCACGCCCGGCGGGACTGCTTGGCAGCGGCGAGGGCGACGGCGCGCCACCGGTCCCGGCCCCGCGCGGCCTTCGGGCCGGTCCACACCGACACGCAGCGCTCGCTCTGCCAGGGGACGACGGCGTCGATGCCGACCTCTGTCGCCGTCTCGACGGCGTCCTCGTCGCGGCCGCCCTTGGCCAGGGCCTGGACCAGGGTGAGACGCACGGGCGGCTCGGGCTCGTGGGAGACGTCCTCGACCCGGACGGTGAGCTCGTCGCCCGCCGCGGTGAGGACCTGGCCGCGGGCGCGGGTCCCGGCGCCGTCGACGACGTCGACGGTCTCCCCCGGCCGCAGCCGGCGGACGGTCACCGCGTGCCGGCCCTCGCGGCCGCGCACGGCGAGCGTGCTGCCGGGGCGCGCGGCGGCGAGGTCCTCCGGCTCGCCGAGGAAGACGGGTGCGGTCATCAGCGCCCGGCGAACTTGTCCCGCAGCCGGGAGAAGACGCCGTTGGTGGCCGGGGCGAGCCGGGGCTCGGCCCGCTCCTCACCGCGCAGCGCAGCCAGCTCCTCGAGCAGCTCGCGCTGGCGGTCGTCCAGGGCCGTGGGCACCTCGACGTCCACCTCGACCTTGAGGTCGCCGCGGCCGTGCCCGTTGAGGCGGCCGACGCCCAGGCCGGGCAGGGTGATGACCTCCTCGGGCTGGGTGCCCGGGGCGATGTCGATCTCCTGCGGGCCGTCGAAGGTGTCGAGGTGGAGGACGGTGCCGAGGGCGGCGGCCGTCATCGGCACCTGGACCCGGGCGTAGAGGTCGTCGCCGCGGCGGGCGAAGACGGGGTGGGGCCGCACCCGCAGTTCGACGTAGAGGTCGCCGGGCGGGCCGCCGCCGGGTCCGACCTCGCCGCTGCCGGTGAGCTTGATCCGGTTGCCGGTGTCCACGCCTGCGGGCACGGACACCGGGATCGACTTGCGGGTGCGCACCCGGCCCTGGCCGGAGCACTCCGGGCACGGGTCGGGGATGGTGGTGCCGTGGCCGCCGCAGGCCGAGCAGGGCGACGTCGTCATGACGTTGCCGAGGAAGGAGCGGGCCACCCGCTGGACCGAGCCGCGCCCGCCGCACACGGCACAGGTCTGCACGCTCGTGCCGGGCCGGGTGCAGGTGCCGTTGCAGGTGCCGCACAGGACGGCGGTCTCGACCTGGATCTCCTCCTCGACACCGAACACGGCGTCCCGCAGGTCGATCTCCAGCCGGATGAGGGCGTCCTGGCCGCGCCGGCCGCGAGGGGCAGGCCCGCGGGTGGCGCCGGTGGCGGCCCCGAAGAACGTCTCGAAGATGTCGGAGAACCCGAAGCCCGCGCCGGTGCCCCCGTTGCCGCCCAGGGCCGACTCCCCGCCCAGGTCGTACATCTGGCGCTTCTCGGGGTTGGACAGCACCTCGTAGGCGCGCCCGACCTCCTTGAACTGCTCCTCGGCCTCCGGACCGGCGACGTCGGGGTGGAGCTTGCGCGCCAGCTTGCGGTAGGCGCGCTTGATCTCCTCCTGTGTCGCGGTCCGCGGCACACCGAGGATCTCGTAGTAGTCGTTCACCAGGTCACTTCCTGTGGGGTTCGGGGGGTGCGTCGGGGGCGGTCAGCCGCCCAGGATCCGGGAGAGGTAGCGGGCCACCGCCCGTACGGAGGACATCGTCGAGGGGTAGTCCATCCGGGTGGGTCCGAGCACACCGAGGTGGGCCATCGCCTCGCCGCTGCCACCACCGTAGGCGGTGGCCACGATCGATGCCTCCGACAGTGCCTCGTGGCGGTTCTCCTCCCCGATGCTCACGGCGACGGCGTCGTCCTCTGCGGCCATCTCCTCCAGCAGGCGCAGGAGGACGACCTGCTCCTCCAGGGCCTCGAGCACCGGACCGATCGTACGGGAGAAGTCGACGTCGGAACGGGCGAGGTTGGCCGTGCCGGCCATGACGATGCGCTCCTCGGCGTCCATCCGCAGCGTCTCGGTGAGCACCTCGATGACGCTGTGGACCATCGGCCGGTGCTCGGGGGCGAAGCGGTTGGCGGTGTCCTCCAGCGCGGTGCCGATGTCGGCGACGCGGCGCCCGATGCTGCCGGCGTTGATCCGCGCACGCAGCTCGGCCACGACGGCCGCGTCGAGCGGTGTGCGGACCTCGATGGCCCGCTGCTCCACCCGCCCGGAGTCGGTGATGATGACGACGAGGAGGCGGTGGTCGGACAGCGGCACGAGCTCGACGTGCCGCAGCGCGGAGTTGCGCAGCGAGGGGTACTGGACGACGGCGACCTGATGCGTGAGCTGGGCGAGCAGCCGCACGGTGCGCTCCACGACGTCGTCGAGGTCGACGGCACCGTCGAGCAGGTGCTGGATCGCCCGGCGCTCCGCCGGCGAGAGCGGCTTGAGCGTGGAGATCTGGTCGACGAACAGACGGTAGCCCTTGTCGGTGGGCACCCGACCGGCGGAGGTGTGCGGCTGGTGGATGTAGCCGCTCTCCTCCAGCACCGCCATGTCGTTGCGGATCGTCGCCGGGGAGACACCGAGGGAGTGACGCTCCACCAGCGCCTTGGAGCCCACCGGCTCGCGGGTCTGGACGTAGTCCTCGACGATCGCCCGCAGGACCGCCAGCTGACGGTTGTCGTTCACGGCCTACCTCCTCCTCCCGGCTCCCCTCGACGCGGCACGACGGCGGTCGGTGGGTGGCTTGCACTCACCGACCGGGAGTGCTAATTCTACGCGCCACACCACGGGGTGTCCCGTGACCTCGCCCACCGCGTGCCTAGTCTGCCGGGGTGATCGATCGTTACGGCTCCGACGTGCTGTCCTCCGACCCCCACCGCACCGGGCGCTTCGCCCACCGGCAGACCACCCGCGACCAGCCCGCCGACCTCGGGCTCGTCGTCGAGGACGTCGAGTCGGGCTGGGTGGGCGCGGTGACGGCGGTGGAGAAGTCGGGCGGGATGCACGTCGTCGTGCTCGAGGACCGGCACGGGCGGAGGCGCAGCTTCCCGCTGGGGGCCGGGTTCTGGGTGGACGGGCAGCCCGTCCGGCTGGTGCCCCCGGCCCGGAAGGTCGCCCCGCGCGGGCCGGTGACGGCCGGGGGACGCCGGCTGACGGCATCGGGCTCCATCGCGGTGGACACGAGCCGGGCCCGGGTGGCCCGCGCCTCGCGGATCTGGGTCGAGGGCCGGCACGACGCCGAGCTCGTCGAGCGGGTGTGGGGTGACGACCTGCGCGTCGAGGGGGTGGTGGTCGAGCTGCTCGAGGGTGTGGACAACCTCGCCGCGGTCCTGGCCGACTTCCGTCCCGGACCCACCCGCCGCGCGGGGGTGCTCGTGGACCACCTCGTCGCCGGCTCCAAGGAGTCCCGCCTGGTCCGGGAGGCGCTGGCCTCCCTCGGCCGGGCGGCGCAGCACGTCAAGGTGCTCGGGCACCCCTACGTCGACGTGTGGCAGGCCGTGCGCCCCGAGCGGGTCGGGCTGGCCGCCTGGCCGCAGGTCCCGCGCGGCACCGACATCAAGGTGGGCACGTTGGCCGCCCTCGGCTGGCCGCACGCCGACCAGGCCGACGTCGCCCGCGGGTGGAAGCGCATCCTCGGCACGGTGCGCAGCTACAAGGACCTCTCCCCCGCCCTGCTCGGGCGGATGGAGGAGCTCATCGACTTCGTCACCGAGGTGCCGGAGTAGCCGCAGCGGGGTGCGCGGTAAGTGAGCGGTTGCCCGCCTAGCATCCGGCCGTTCTGCCCGCTGCCTCCAGGAGGTCCCTTCATGACCCGCCGATCCCCACTCGTGGCTGCCGCCGTCGCCGCCGTCCTCACCCTCGCGGCGTGCGGTGGTGGTGACGACGCCGCCGCGGACCAGCCGGCGGACCGGACCGACGCGGCCGCCGACGCCACACCCGCCCCGGACCTCGACCTGCCCGCCGCCGAGGCGGACCTCGCCGGGACGACCGCCGTGCTCGGGTCGGTCGACCTCACCCCCGTCACCCCCGGGGCCGGCACCGGCGCGCACGCGCCCGGGCTCGCGCTGGAGGTCACCGCCGTCGGGTACGTCCCGACCATCCCGGTCGACGCCTACGAGGACATCACCGGCGACCGCATCCGGGTGGAGCCGGAGGAGGAGCCGACCGAGGTGCGCCCGGCCGACGGGCACGTCTTCGCCGTCGCCACCTACGAGACCCGCGACCCGCAGTGGCCGCCGCGCGGGTCGGCACCCCGCACCACCGCCCAGCTGCGCGTGCAGGGCAGCGAGGTGGACCGGCTCTTCAGCACCGACGACGGCGCCCGCCACACCGGCACCGTCGTCGTCTCGCTGCCGGAGAACCACGCCCCGGAGGACGCTGTCGTCGAGCTGGAGACCCACGGCGCCTTCCAGACGGTGAGCCTGCTCGACGGCAAACGGCTGCGCAGCGACGTCGAGCACGCCTACCCGGGGCCCGGGGAGGTCACCGTCGAGTCCGCCGAGCGGCTCGAGACGACCTTCAGCCACTTCATCAACGACCGTGAGGCGACGGTCCAGGGCCAGGTCGCGGACGCCTACGCCACCCCCTTCCTCGACCTCGGCTACGGCCGCGGCGACGGGTGGGCAGCGCCGGGCCAGCAGTACCTGGCGGTCGAGGTCGACTGGCACGTGACCGAGTCGATCACCTACCTCGACACCGTGGTGCGTGCCGAGACCCCCGACGGCACCGCCTACCCGGCGCTCAACGACCCGTCGAGCCTGACCGACGCCTTCGCCCGGGAGGTCGTCTTCCAGGTCCCGGCAGACCCCGACCAGGTGACGGTGGTCATCGAGTCCTCCTACCAGAACGGGCCGTCGAGCAGCTCCCCGGTCATCGAGTTCGACACGATCCGCGCCGAGCTGTCCCTGGACTGACGTCGGGGCTCGCCGCGCCCGGCCTCACCAGGTCCAGGTGAACCCGTAGCGGCCGGGGGCGAGGTCCTGCTGGGTCCAGCTCACCCGGTGTGAGGGGCCCGGCAGGACCTCCTGCTCGGCCGGTGCGTCGGCGGCGGCCGGGTCGGGCGACCGGTGCCACCACACCCGGGCCGGCAGCGCCGGCGGGGTGAAGCCCACCTGGACGGCGAGCAACCCGGTCGGTCCGGTCAGCACGACGTCGTAGCCGCAGGCCATGGCACCGCCGGCCGCCTCGTAGGCCAGGACGTGCAGGTCCCCGGCGCGCAGGGCCCGGGGGAAGCGGGCGAGCGCGTGCCCGGCGTCCACCTCGATCGCGCAGCCGAGCAGGGCGGTGGGGCCGCACTGCGCGGCGCTGCCGGACCGGCCCGGCCCGAGGGGCAGGTGGGCGACGTCGTCGGCGAGCGCCTGCACCGTCAGCGTCGTGCGCGCGGTCCAGCTCCTGCCGTCCGCGCCGACGAGGACGTCGACGGCATGGGAGAGCAGCACCACGGGAGGTGCGTCGTCGCCGTCGGACGTCCGCGACGCCTCGGTGGACGGGGTGTTGCCGAGGAGGGTCCACAGGCGTTCCTGCTCGGCGAGGGTGAAGCCGAAGGCCTCGCTGAACAGGCGCAGCGTCGGCGGGGTGAGGACCTCCCCGCGCAGGGCTCGTCGGCTGCGGTCCCGCAGCGACTCCAGGGACGCGCCGGTGGGGTCGGCGCTGCTGAGCACCCGGGCGACGGCGCTGTGGCTGATCGTGCCGTTGCGGCGGCGCTGGACGTGGCGCAGCCAGCGCAGCCGATACTCCTCGACGCCGAGTAGGAGGCGCCGCAGCTCCGCGGCCGCGGCCGCGTCACCACCGGTGCTGACCACCGTCGCGGCAGCCTCATCACCCGCACCGACCGCCGACGTGCACGCCGCCCGCCCGCGACCCACCGTTGCCTCACTCCAACCTGTCCGACAGCGACCGTCCACCATAGCCCGCCCAGGTGACACCTCCGGAACCGCCGGATGTGCCCGCCGCCGGCGCCTCAGTCGGTGAGCGCGCGGACGACCGTGTCGGCCAGCAGCCTGCCGCGGCGGGTGAGGACGATGCGGCCCTCGCGGGCGGCGGTCATGTCCACCAGGCCCTCGGCGATGAGCCCGGCGACCGTCTCGCGGCGGTGCTCGGGCACCCGGCCGGTCCCGGGCGCGAGCTCCAGGCCCTCGGCCAGCCGCACCCCGAGCATGACCCGCTCCAGCTCGCGGGCGTCCTCGTCCAGGACCTCCCGCCCGGCACCGGGGCTCATCCCCTGCTCCAGGCGCTGTGCGTAGGCGCGCGGGTGCTTGACGTTCCACCAGCGCACACCCCCGACGTGGCTGTGCGCCCCCGGGCCGATCCCCCACCAGTCGGCGCCGCGCCAGTAGGCCAGGTTGTGCCGGCACGCGTGGTCCGGCGTGCGGGCGAAGTTGCTCACCTCGTACCAGGACAGCCCCGCGCGGGTGAGGACGTCGTCGGCCACCTCGTACTTGGCGGCCGCGTCGTCGTCGTCGGGCATGGGCAGCTCGCCCCGGCGCACCCGGGTGGCCATCTTCGTACCCGGCTCGACGACGAGCGCGTAGGCGGAGACGTGGTCCGGCTCCAGGGCGACGGCGGCCTCCAGGCTGGTGCGCCAGTCGGCGAGCGACTCCCCGGGCGTGCCGTAGATGAGGTCGACGGAGACCTGGAGGCCGGCGTCGCGGGCCCAGCGCACGACGTCGGGCAGCCGCTCGGGGTCGTGGGTGCGGTCGAGAGTGGCCAGCACGTGCCGGACGGCGGACTGCATGCCGAAGGAGACCCGGGTGAACCCGGCCTCGGCCAGCGCCGCAAGGGACTGCGGCGTCACGGAGTCGGGGTTCGCCTCCGTCGTCACCTCGGCGCCGGGGGCGAGGTCCCACGTCGCGTGGACGTGGGCGAGCATGGCGACCAGGTGCGCCACCGGGAGCAGGGTGGGGGTTCCGCCACCGACGAAGACGGTGGAGACGGGGCGGTCGGCCACGCCGGCGCGGGCGAGGACGTCGGCGGCGAGGTCGATCTCGCGCAGGGCGGTGTCGGCGTACTGTGCCTGGCTCGCCCCACCGCCGAGCTCGGTGGCGGTGTAGGTGTTGAAGTCGCAGTACCCGCAGCGGAACCGGCAGAACGGGACGTGGAGGTAGACACCGAAGTCGCGCTCCGCGGAGCCGACCGCCGCCGAGGCGGGCAGGGAGCCGTCGGCGGGGACCGGGTCGCCGGCCGGGAGGGCGGGGCTCACTTCTTCGCCTTGGCTTCCTTCCCCGTCGGCGAGTCCGAGCCGAGTGCGGCGATGAAGGCCTCCTGCGGGACCTCGACGCGCCCGATGGCCTTCATCCGCTTCTTGCCCTCCTTCTGCTTCTCGAGGAGCTTGCGCTTACGGGAGATGTCACCGCCGTAGCACTTGGCGAGCATGTCCTTGCGCAGCGCCCGGATCGTCTCGCGGGCGATGATCCGCGAGCCGACCGCCGCCTGGATGGGCACCTCGAACTGCTGCCGCGGGATGATCTCGCGCAGCTTGCCGGCCATGCGCACGCCGTAGGAGTAGGCCTGGTCCTTGTGCACGATGGCGCTGAAGGCGTCGACCTGCTCGTGGTTGAGGAGGATGTCGACCTTGACGAGGTCGGCGGCCTGGTCGCCCGCCGGCTCGTAGTCGAAGGACGCATACCCGCGGGTGCGGGACTTCAGCTGGTCGAAGAAGTCGAAGACGATCTCCGCGAGCGGCAGGGTGTAGCGCATCTCCACCCGGTCGGCGGACAGGTAGTCCATCCCCTCCTGGGTCCCGCGGCGCTGCTGGCACAGCTCCATGACGGGCCCGATGAACTCCGACGGCGTGAGGATGGTGGCCTTGACGACCGGCTCGCGGATCTCGGCGACCTTCCCGTCGGGGAACTCGCTGGGGTTGGTGACCCGCAGGCGCGTGCCGTCCTCCATGACGACCTGGTAGACGACGTTCGGTGCCGTGGCGATGAGGTCGAGGTCGAACTCGCGCTCCAGCCGCTCCTTGATGATCTCCAGGTGGAGCAGCCCGAGGAACCCGCAGTGGAAGCCGAAGCCGAGGGCCACCGACGTCTCGGGCTCGTAGTTGAGCGCGGCGTCGTTGAGCTTCAGCTTGTCCAGAGCGTCGCGCAGCGCCGGGTAGTCCGAGCCGTCGATCGGGAAGATGCCGGAGAAGACCATCGGCTGTGGCTCGCGGTACTCCCCGACCGGCTCGGTGGCGGGCTTGTCCGCCGTCGTGATCGTGTCACCGACACGGGACTGGCTGACGTCCTTCACCCCGGTGATGAGGAAGCCGACCTCGCCGGCGCCCAGGCCGTCGGTGGACTGGGGCTCGGGCGCGCTCACGCCGATGTCGAGGAGCTCGTGCGTGGAGCCGGTCGACATCAGCCGGATCCGCTCACGCGGGCGGATGCGGCCGTCGACGACGCGCACGAAGGTGACGACGCCGCGGTAGGTGTCGTAGACGGAGTCGAAGATCATGGCCCGGGCGGGGCCGTCGATCTGACCCTCGGGGGCGGGGATCTCCTGCACGATCCGGTCGAGCAGCTCGGGCACGCCCGCGCCGGTCTTGCCGGACACCCGCAGGCAGTCCTCCGGGTCGCCGCCGATGAGGTTGGCCAGCTCCTCGGCGTACTTCTCCGGCTGCGCCGCCGGCAGGTCGATCTTGTTGAGGACCGGGATGATCGTGAGATCGTTCTCCAGCGCCAGGTAGAGGTTGGCGAGCGTCTGCGCCTCGATCCCCTGGGCGGCGTCGACCAGGAGCAGCGCACCCTCGCAGGCGGCGAGCGAGCGGGAGACCTCGTAGGTGAAGTCGACGTGGCCCGGGGTGTCGATCATGTTGAGCGCGTAGGCGGTGTCCCCCACCTGCCACGGCATGCGCACGGCCTGGGACTTGATGGTGATGCCGCGCTCGCGCTCGATGTCCATGCGGTCGAGGTACTGGGCGCGCATGGTGCGCTCGTCGACGACACCGGTGAGCTGGAGCATGCGGTCGGCCAGCGTCGACTTGCCGTGGTCGATGTGGGCGATGATGCAGAAGTTGCGCAGCAGCTCGGGCGCCGTCGCCGCGGGGGCGATCGCCGGCATCAGGTCAGGGCTCGGTTTGGGGGACACTCACGTTCCTTCAGGCGACGACGTCGCGGCGGCCACCGGGCCGCGCGAGGACACTCTGCGCTCCATCGTCCCACGTCGGCGGGGCGGGGGGACAATCCGCCCGGCGCCGGGAAGTGAGCTCTGGGCGGGAACTGAGCTCTCGGTGGGAAATGCGCTCTCGGGGGGAAGTGCGCTCTCGGTGGGACGTGGGCTGTCGGCGGCGGGGGGGGGGGGCGGCGGGTCAGCCGAGGAGGAGGGCGAAGGCGCAGACGAAGGCGCCGAGTACGCCGAGCGGGATCGCGGCCACCGTGCCGAGGAAGGCGAGCAGGGTGACACGCAGGTCGTCCCGCAGGTAGGGGGCGTTGACCGGTCCTCCGGCCGCCCGCAGCAGCGCCCGCTGGGCCGCCTCCACCCGCGGGAACCAGCGGGCGGTGTGCAGCCGGCCCTCGTCCAGCGCCTCGCCCAGCGTGCTCATCTCCTCCTCCAGCGGAGTGGCCGCCCGCTCCCCGCGTACGACCACGACACCCCCCACCGCCGTCACCCGGTGGTCACCGAGGTCGGCGGTGGCCCGCTGCAGCCGCTCCCGCCGCACCGCCAGCACGACCACCGGTACCGCGAGCAGCACCGCGAGCGCGCACGGCACCCACCCCACCCAACTCACCGCGTCCAGGCCGATGAGGAGGCCGAAGAGGAGGAAGACGCCGACCGGCACCGCCGCAGCGACGAGCAGCACGAGCCCGGGCCGGCGCGCCAGGCGCACGATGTTGACGACGATCCGGTTCATCGCCTCGCTCGTCGCACTCATGGTCCAAGCCTGCCACGGGCGGTGCCCGTCGTCCGGGTGCAGGGCGCCGCGACCACGGTTAGCGTCGGGGCGTCCGGCCCCCGGGAACGGGGCGTCCACCGACCGTCAGTACGAAGGACCCACACGACGTGAGACCGCTCGACCGACTGCACGACTCCCTCGGGCTGCGGACCAGCCCGCGCATCTTCTTCCCCGCGGCGATCGTCGCCGTCGTCTTCGTCGTCGGCACCATCCTCTTCACCGACCAGGTCGACGCCTTCTTCGCCGCCGCCTCCGGCTGGGTCATGACCAACCTCGGCTGGTTCTACGTGCTGGGCGTGACGACGTTCCTGCTCTTCCTGCTCTACCTCGCCGGCAGCCGCTTCGGCCGGGTCCGCCTCGGCGACTCCCGTCCCGAGCACTCCGGCATCACGTGGTTCACCATGCTCTTCGCGGCCGGTATCGGCTCGATCCTCATGTTCTGGGGCGTGGCCGAGCCGATCAACCACTACGCCAACCCGCCGATGCAGGACGTCGACGGGCAGACCGACGCCGCCGCCCGCCAGGCGATCAGCTTCGCGCTGTACCACTTCGGACTGCACACCTGGGCGATCTTCGCGCTGCCCGCCCTGGGCTTCGCCTACTTCATGTACCGGCGCAACCTGCCGCCGCGGGTGTCCTCGATCTTCCAGCCGCTGCTCGGGGAGCGGATCCACGGCCCGGTCGGTGCGGCGATCGACGTCGTCGCGGTCGTCGGCACCATCTTCGGCGTAGGGGTGTCGGTGGGGCTGGGCACGCTGCAGATCAACAGCGGCCTGGACTCGCTGTGGGGCGTCGGGCAGAACCGTGTCGTCCAGATCGCCATCATCGTCGCGGTGTCGGCCATCGCCGTGGTGTCGGTGAGCGTCGGGCTGGAGAAGGGCATCAAACGGCTGTCCAACCTCAACATCGTCATGGCGGTCGGGCTGCTGTGCTTCGTCGTCGCCACCGGCCCCACGCTCTTCGTCGTCAAGGGGACGATCGAGTCGGTCGGCCTGTACGCCGCGGCACTGCCCCAGCTCTCCTTCTGGAACGACACGATCAACGACTCCGGCTGGCAGAACCAGTGGACCGTCTTCTACTGGGCGTGGACGATCTCGTGGTCCCCGTTCACCGGCATCTTCATCGCCAAGATCTCCAAGGGCCGCACCATCCGCCAGTTCGTCGCCGGTGTGCTGGCCGCCCCGGTGGCGTTCAGCATCCTGTGGTTCGGGGTCTTCGGCTGGGCGTCGTTCGCCGTCGAGCGGGACAACCCGGGTGAACTCGTCGGCCCCGTGGTCGAGCAGCAGGACGTCGCCCAGGCGCTCTTCGTCTTCCTCGAGAACTTCCCGCTGACGACGGTCATGCAGGTGCTCGCGGTGGCCCTCGTCGTCATCTTCTTCACCACCTCGGTGGACTCCGCCGGACTGGTCATGGACATGATCAGCAACGGCTACGACGAGCCGGAGACCTCGCCGCGGCGGCAGCGGGTCTTCTGGACGGTGGCGATAGGGGCGGTCGCGGCGACGATGCTCGCCGCCACCGGCGAGGGCGGGCTCACCGCGCTGCAGCAGGTCATCATCGTCGTCGGCCTGCCGTTCTTCGTCATCGGCTACGTCATGATCTACACCATCCTCGCGGCGCTGAAGGAGGACGCAGGTGAGGGACCCCCGGTCGGGGCGCTGCGCTGGCGGCGGGTGCTGCCGCCGGAGGAGGCGGCACGCCGCACCGAGGACGACGCCTACGACAACGACGAGTTCACCGTCGTCCCCGAGCTCGAGCCGGACCAGGAGCCCCTGCCTGTCGACCCGGTGCTCGTGGAGGAGGAGGACGGCGCCGGGGTCATCGAGGACGAGACGCCGGACGGCGCCGGCACGGCGACGGTGACCAGGACCTCCAGCGGGACGGCGCCCGCCCCGGATGAGCACCCATCGACGACCGGCGTCCACCCATCGCGGACGAACCCGCGCGGCTGACCGGCGCCACCCGCCGCGGACGGGCCCCGCACGGGGATGACCGGCGCCACACCGGCCGGCCCGAGCGGGCCCCCGGGAACCTGGTAGAGTACCTCGCTGAGCCTCCGCCAGGTCGTGCGGGGGCCGGCTTGTGGCCGACCACGGGTATCCCCACGCCCCAGTCCCGGCCACTCGCACAGCCCTCACCGACCCATCACTCCGGCGAGTTGTAGGAGAAGTCCACACGTGGCGAACATCAAGTCCCAGAAGAAGCGCATCCTGACCAACGAGAAGGCCCGGCTGCGCAACAAGGCCGTGAAGACCGAGCTGAAGACCTACGTGCGCCGCGTGCGCGAGGCGATCGCTGCGGGCGACAAGGAGGCCGCGACCACCGCGCTGCAGGCCGCCGGCCGCAAGCTCGACAAGGCCGTGAGCAAGGGCGTCATCCACGCCAACCAGGCCGCCCAGCGCAAGTCGAAGCTGGCCAAGCAGGTCGCCGGCCTCTGATCCGGCCCTCCCGACGGCGCCGCCCCCTCCTCGGGGTGCGGCGCCGTCGTCGTTCCCGGCCCCGCTCGACCGAGGAGGACCGATGACCGCCGCGGCGTCCCGTCGGCGCGTGCTGCCGGCTTGGCTCGCCGCCCTCCTCGCCGCCTGCACGGGGGCGACCGTCCCGCTGCAGTCCCGGGTCAACGGCGAGCTCGGGGACCGCCTCGCCGACCCCGTCAGCGCCGCCCTGGTGAGCTTCGGGGGCGGCCTGGCGGTCCTCGTCGTCGTCGCCACGGTGCTGCCGTCGGTGCGGCGGGGGCTGGGTCGCCTGCCCGGGGCGGTCCGCCGGCGGGAGCTGCCCCCGGGGTACCTGCTCGCGGGCACCGTGGGTGCCATCCTCGTCCTCACCCAGTCCGCTGTGGTCGCGCTCGTCGGCGTGGCCGTCTTCACCGTCGCCGTCGTGGCCGGCCAGACCATCAGCGGGCTCCTCACCGACGCCGTCGGCTTCGCCCAGGACGTGCGGCGCCGCCCCACCCGGGCCCGGCTCGTGGGTGCCGGGCTGGTCCTCGTCGCGGTCGCGCTGTCCGCCTCGGCCTCCCTCACCGACCGCCCCTGGGTGGAGGTCGTGGTCCCCGCCGTGCTGCCGCTGGTCGCCGGGCTGCTCACCGGCTTCCAGCACGCGGCCAACGCCCGCGTCGGCGCGGTCGCCGGCACCCCGCTCACCGCGGTCGTGACCAACTTCGTCGCCGGGACGCTGGCCCTGCTCATCGCCGCCGCGGTCCGGGGGCGCGGGGTGCCCGACGCCCTCCCGCCGGAGTGGTGGCTCTACACCGGCGGGCTGTACGGGATGGTCTTCATCGCCGGCTCCGCGGCGCTCGTCCCGCATGCGGGCGTCCTCGTCGTCGGGCTCGGCACCATCGCCGGCCAGCTCCTCGCCTCCCTGGCGCTCGACGTCCTCGCCCCGGTCGCCGGCTCTGTGGTGAGCCTGCCGACGGTGGCCGGGACGGTCCTCGCGCTGGTCGCGATCCTCGTCGCCTCGCACCGCACCGGCCGGCTGCGTCGGGGCCGGTAGCCCTGCCCCGGGGCCCGGCCGAGGAGGTCCGGTCGGCCGGCGGTGGGCGCCGGCGGGCAGCCACTGTGCCGAGGCCCGCCGGACGGGGTCGGTCGGCCGGGCGCACCGACCTGCACCGGCGACGCGGGCAGGCCCCCGTGCCGGCCGCACGATGAGCCGGCCGCGGCCTCCTCGCCCGGTTCCGGACGGAGGTCCCACGGCCGACCGCCCGGCCGCCGATAACGTGATCGACAGGTGTTCACCTCAGGGACACCCCGTCCGGACGGCGGGCGTGAACGCCCGCGTGCGGCACGACGACGACTGTGCGGACCAGACCCCCGTCGCCCCACCGCCCACCGCGGGCTGCCGCGGCTCCCCGACGCCGCCCTCGGCACCCGCCGCTGCCCACGCCCGGACACGACCGACGTCCACCAGAGCGAGGGACTCCGACGATGGCGCGACAGCCGACCCGTGCCGCCAGCAGGCTGGCGGCCTACCGATCGACCGACCCGGACCTTCATCCGCCGCTGCGGATGCAGGTCCTGCTGGGTTTCCAGCACGTGCTGGCGATGTTCGCCAGCAACGTCACCATCCCGATCATCCTCGCCGGCCTCATCGGCGCCGACGCCGCCGAGACGACGTCGCTCATCCAGGTCGCCATCCTCGTCGCGGGCCTGACGACCGTCGTCCAGGGTGTCGGGCTCGGACCCGTCGGCGCCCGCCTGCCCATCGTCAACGGCAGCGGCTTCGTCTTCGCGGCGGTCGCCTTCCCCGTGGCCGTGGAGTACGGGCTGCCCGCCGTCTTCGGCGGGGCGCTGGTCGCCGGTGTGGTGCAGCTCCTCGCGGGCCTCGTCATCCCCCGCCTCATGTTCCTCTTCCCCACGGTGGTCCTGGGCATCGTCCTGACCAGCGTGGGGCTCGGCCTCATCCCCACGGGCATCGAGATGGCCGCCGGCGGCGCCGGGAGCGCGGACTTCGGCAGCCCCCGGAACCTCGCGCTCGCGGCCCTGGTCCTCACCCTGGCGATCGCGCTGAGCCACTACGGCCGCGGCCTCCTCAGCGCCGCCGCCATCCTCCTCGCCCTCGCCGTCGGGTACGTCGTCGCCATCCCGCTCGGGATGGTCGACTGGCAACCGGTGGCCGACGCCGCCAGGGTGTCCGTGGCGGTCCCGCTGCAGTTCGGCGTGGCGTTCGAGCCCGCCGCGATGGTCGCCATGGGCGTCGCCGGGCTGGTCAACGTGCTCGACTCGATGGGCTCCATGGTCGCCGTCACCAAGGGGACGGCCGACCGCGAGCCGACGGCACGCGAGTACACCGGCATGGTCACGGGCTCGGGCGTCGGTGCCCTCCTCGCCGGCCTCTTCGGCACCGTGCCGAGCACCTCCTACAGCCAGAACGCCGGGCTGGTCCCGCTCACCGGGATCCTGAGCCGGCACGTCGCCACCGCCACCGGCGCGATCCTCGTCCTGCTCAGCCTCTTCCCCAAGGGCGCTGCGGCGATCACCGCGATGCCGTCCGCGGTCCTCGGCGGCGCGGCCATCCTGCTCTTCGGCAACGTCCTCGCCATCGGGATCAAGCTCCTCGGGGAGACCGGTCTGGACCAGCGCCTGCTCATCGTCGTCGCCGTCTCCCTCACCGTCGGCCAGGGCCTGGGACTCGTCCCCGAGGCCATCGCCGTCCTGCCCGACCAGCTCGTCACGCTCCTGGGCACCGGTGTCGTCCCCGCCGTCGTCGTCGGGATCGTCCTCAACCTCGTGCTGCGCGAGCGCACCGAGGACCGGCCGGAGCAGCGCGAGCCGGCGCGACCGACCCCCTGACCAACCCCCTCGAAGGAATCGGAGGACAACCAGTGACCCAGCAGACCTGCGACCTGCTCCTGACCGGCGGGACCGTGGTGACCGCGGACGACGAGTGGCGGGTCCTCGACCCCGGGGCCGTCGCGGTGACCGGGTCGGTCATCACCGCCGTCGGCACCCCGGAGGAGCTCGCCGACCACACGGCGCGCCGGACCGTGGACTGCACCGGACGGGTGGTCATCCCCGGCCTGGTCGACTGCCACAACCACCTCTTCCAGCTGCTCGGCCGCGGCCTGGGCGAGGGCATGGCCCTGTGGCCGTGGCTGAGCACGTTCATGTGGCCCTACGCCGGCGGCATCACCCGCGAGGAGGCCGTCGCCGGGGTGACCGTCGGCGCCCTGGAGGCGGCGCGCAGCGGCACCACGTGCGTCGTGGACAACCACTACGCGCCGTCGGACGTGCAGACCGTGCTGGCCGTGGCCGCGGCCGTGGACGAGGTGGGCCTGCGCGGTGTCATCGCCCGCGGCATGACCGGGGAGAAGACCCAGGTGGCGATCGACGGCCGGCTCTCCGACGCGCTGTTCCGCTACAGCGACGAGGAGGAGGTGGCGATGACCCAGGAGTGCATCGCCGCCCGCCGCGGCACCCGCGTCGAGGTGTGGCCCGCCCCGCTCAACGTCATCTACAACACCCAGGACCTCGTGCGGCGGGCGGTCGAGCTCGCCCGTGCGGAGGGGACCAGGTGGCACACCCACTGCTCCGAGGCCGAGGCGGACCCGCAGATCTACCTCGACGCCTACGGGGTGCGGCCGATCCAGTGGCTGCACCAGGAGGGCCTGCTCGGCCCGGAGGCCACCATCGCCCATGCCATCTGGCTCGACGACGCCGAGGTCGCGGCGGTGGGCGAGACCCGCACCGGGCTCAGCTACAACCCGCAGTCCAACCAGTACCTCGCGTCCGGAGCGATGCGCCTGCGGGACACCCGCGCGGCGGGCGCCACGGTGGGGATGGGCGCCGACGGCTCGGCGGGGCACTGCTCCGACATGTTCCAGGTGATGAAGCAGGCGGTCTACGTGCAGCGGCTCGCCACCCTGGACCCGGAGGCCGCGACGGCACGTGAGGTCTTCGCGCTCGCCACCCGGGGCGGGGCACAGTACGCCGGCCTCGACGCGGGTCAGGTGGCCGTGGGGCGGCTGGCGGACCTCGCGGTGGTGGACGTCAGCCAGCCGCGGCACGCCCCGCTCCACGACGTGGTCTCCACGCTCGTCTACTCCTGCACCGGCAGCGACGTCACCATGACGATCGTCGACGGCGAGGTGGTGTACGAGGACGGGCGCGCCACCCGGGTCGACGCCGCCGAGGCCGTGGCGGAGGCCGAGGCCCGCGGCGGGGAGCTCGCCCGCCGGGTGGGGCTCGCCTCACGACTGGCGGAGCGGTGACCTGCCCGGTGCAGTGGCGGGCCGTGCGGTGAGCCGACCGGCGCTGCGGCCGGCCCTTACCGGCCGCAGTCGCTGTGCCCACCCGCCCAGGTGCTGCCGAGCGGCGGTGCACCGGCCTCAGCGCTTGCCTCGGGCGCGCGCGGGGGCGCCGGCCCCAGCGCCTGCCCGGCGTACGCGGAGCACCGGTTGCCGCGCCCGCCCCGCCCATCGCAGCGCCCACCCCGGGGCGACGCGGACCGGTGGACGGACCGTCCTGTCCCCGGGCCGTGGCAGGCTTGGCCATGTGCCCCCGAAGTCTCGTCGCTCCGCCCCCTCCGGACTCAGCTGGGAGGAGGCGCCGCTCGCCCCCGTCGTCCTCGTCCGCGGAGGTGAGGGCCTGCTCAGCGACCGTGCCGTCGCCCGCGTCGTCGCCCTGGCCAAGGAGGCGGACCCCGGCACGGAGGTGACCCGGCTGGAGGCCGCCGGCTACGACGCCGGCCGACTCGGCATGCTCGCGAGCCCGTCCCTGTTCGGCGAGGCCCGGTGCATCGTCGTCACCGGCGTCGAGAGCTGTACCGACGCCTTCATCGAGGACGCCCTGGCCTACCTCGCCGCCCCTGCCGACGACGTCTGGCTCGTGCTCCAGCACGGCGGCGGCGTCCGCGGGAAGAAGCTGTTGGACGCCGTGACCAGGGCGGGCCACCCCGTCGTGTCGTGCGAACCGCTCAAGGACCACGACAAGGCCGCCTTCGTGTCCGCGGAGTTCCGGCGCGCGCGGCGGCAGGTCGACCAGGAGGCGGTCCAGGCGCTCGTCCAGGCCGTCGGCTCCGACCTGCGTGAGCTCGCCGCGGCCTGCGCGCAGCTGGTCGCCGACACCACCGGCCGCATCACCGCCGATGTGGTGGAGCGGTACCACGGCGGGCGGGTCGAGGCGACCGGCTTCAAGGTCGCCGACGCCGCGATCGCCGGCAACGCGACCGAGGCGGTCACCCTGCTGCGCCACGCCGTGGAGAGCGGCGCCCACCCGGTGGTGCTCGTCGCGGCCCTCGCCGTCAAGCTCCGCACCATGGCCAAGGTGGAGGCGATGGCGGGTCGCGGCGGGGCGGGCAGCCTGGGCCTGGCGCCGTGGCAGGTGGACCGCGCGCGCCGCGAGCTGTCCGGCTGGAGCCCCGAGGGTCTGGCCCGCGCGATCACGGCGGTCGCCGCCGCCGACGCCGAGGTCAAGGGCGAGAGCCGCGACCCTGTGTTCGCCGTCGAGCGCGCCGTCCTGCGCATCGTCGCGAGCCGGGGCCGGCGGTGAGCGGCCCGGTGAGCCGGCCGGAGCCCACGCCGGCCGACCCGGCTGCCGACCCCTCGGGCGCCGGGCCCGTCCACCGGTACCGGGTCGTCCCGGCCGCCTACGTCCTGCTCCTACGTCCCGACGACGACGGCGTGGACCACGTGCTGCTCCAGCTGCGTGCCCACACCGGGTTCATGGACGGTCACTGGGCCTGCGGCGCGGCGGGGCACGTCGAGGCCGGGGAGAGCGTCCTGCAGGCAGCGCTGCGCGAGGCGCGTGAGGAGCTCGGTATCCGGATCGCCGCGGACGACCTGCTCCCGCTCACCGCCATGCACCGCACCCAGCGCAGCGGGCTGGCGGTCGACGAACGGGTCGACTTCTTCCTCGCCTGCCGCCGGTGGACCGGCGAGCCCAGCCTGCGCGAGGCCAAGGCCACCGACCTGCGCTGGGTCCGCCTCGACCGGCTCGACTCCCTCACCGAGCCGGTGGTTCCCCACGAGCGGCAGGTGCTCGCGGCGCTGGCCGCGGGCGCGGTGCCGGCCGTCATGACGTTCGGGTTCCCCGCGCCGTAGCGGCACCGGCCGCCTCCGCCGCCCGACCGTGCGAGGCCCGGCTCGGCAGCGGGAGGCGAGCCTGCCGCGCGCCCGCTGAGCACGGCACAGCGGACCCGACGCGCGCCCGATGAGCACTCCAGGACGCACCCGACGCGCGATCGGCGAGTACGGCAGGCGACCCCGACGTCGTCGGCAACACGGCGAGCCCGTCGACGGGGCGCCTGGTCAGCACCGCGCAGCGAGCCCGTCGACACGGCGCACGACGACGACCACGCCGCACTCGTCGGTGCGCAGCACGAGCGCGCCGCGGCGGCCGTACAGCTCGAGGGTCGCCGGGGCCGGGTGCCCGAAGTCGTTGTCCCGGCCGACACTCACCAGTGCGAGCGGAGCCGCGACCGCCTCGGCCAGGGCGGGCAGCTGGGCGGGTGAGCCGTGGTGCGGCACGAGGACGACGTCGTCCTGCACACTCGGCGCGCCGCCGGTGAGCTCGCCCAGCAGGCCGCGCTGACCTGCCGGCTCGAGGTCACCCAGCGCCAGCACGCTCATGCCGCCCGTCTCGAGCCGGACGACGAGGGAGAGGTCGTTGGCCGCGGCGTCGTCCCCGGGGGTCGCCAGCTCCATCGCCCGAGCCGTGGGCCACAGCACCCGCCAGCGCACGTCCTGCCCGGCCTCCCCCGCGGCCCCGGCCACCGGCCGCTCCAGGGCGGCGCCCTCCCGGGCGAGCGCCGCCTCCACCCGCACCTCGGCCGGGGCGGGAGCGTCGTGCGGGGTGAGCAGCACCCGGTGGACGACGGCCGCGTCGAGCACCTCCTCCAGGCCCCCGACGTGGTCGGCGTGGAGATGGGTGAGCACGAGGAGGTCGATGTGGCGCACCCCGGCCTGCCGCAGGCAGTCCGCGGCCGCCTCCCCCGGCGGGCCGACGTCGACCATGACGGCGGCGCGGGGACCCGAGCGCAGGAGCAGCCCGCTGCCCTGCCCGACGTCACACTGCACGAGGAGCCAGTCGCCCGGAACACCGGCGACCAGGCTGCCCACGGCCCGGCGCGGCCCGGGCACCACCGCGAGCAGGACGACCAGACCGGTCACCGCCACGCCGACGACCTTCGCCCGCGGGCCCCGTCCGGCCAGGGCGAGGGCGAGCACGGTGACCCCGGCGAGCAGGCCGGCGCCGGCGAGGCCCGCGGGCCACGGCACCCGGGAGCCGGGCAGGTCTGCGCAGCCGAGCGCGACCCAGGCGATCCACCCGGTGCACCAGCCGGCCGCCGTCGCCAGCGGCTCCGCCAGTGCGGGCAGCCACGGCGCCAGGACGGTGGCCAGGACACCGAGCACGGTCGCCGGCGGCACCGCCGGGGCGGCCAGGACGTTGGCCGGAACCGCGTAGGTGGCGACCGCCGGGTCGAGCAGGACGATGACCGGGGCGCAGCACACCTGGGCCGCTGCGGGGACGGCGAGGACGTGGGCCAGGGTGCGGGGCAGCCGACGGGCCAGCGTGGATGCCCACGGGCCGGAGAGCACGACAAGGCCGGTGGTGGCGAGCACCGACAGCACGAAGCCGTAGGAACGGGCCAGCCACGGGTCGAGGAGGAGCAGCACCCCGACCCCGCTGCACAGCGCCGGCAGTGCGCGGGAGGGTCGGCCGAGGAGCAGCGCGCCGAGCGCGATCGCGCCCATCGTCGCCGAGCGCAGCACACTGGCCTCCGGCCGCACCAGGACGACGAAGCAGACGAGCACGAGGCCACCGACCACCGCGCGGGCCCAGCGCGGCGCCCAGCTCAGGGTGGCGAGCACCGCGCCGAGGACGATCGCGACGTGGGCCCCGGAGACCGCGGTGATGTGTGTCAGCGAGACGGTCCGCAGCGCTGCGTCGAGGTCGGCGGGCATGCGCGAGTCGTCACCGACCGCGATGCCCGGGACCAGCCCGCGCGCCTGGGCCGGTGCGTCCGCGACCGCGGCGACCAGGCCCGCACGCATCCGGTTCGCCACCCGGTGGTGGGCAGGCGGCGGTGCCCGGGTCTCGGGCGGCCCGTGCGTCACGAGGAGCGCGACGACGTCCTCGCCCGGCTCCACGGCCACGAGGCGCCCGGACAGCGCCACGCGGGCGCCCAGCTGGACGTCCTGCCAGGTCGGCGGTGCGAGGACGAGCAGCGGGGCCCGAACCCGCGCGGCCAGCCCGCGGCCCTCGACGACGTCCGCCCGCAGCGGCACCATCACCCGGTCTCCCCCGCCCCGTTCCGGCGGGGTGGCCGAGAGCCGGGGGTCGCCGGTCACCTGCCCGCTCACGGTGGCCACCGCCCCGGTGGCGACGAGGTCACCGAGCAGCCCGGCGGCGCGCTGGTGCACCTGCGCCGCGGCCGAGAGCAGGACCAGTGCCGCCACGACGAGCGCCAGCGCCACCGTGGCCTGCGGGGTGGGCCCGGTGAGGTCCCGGTGGCGTCCCCGCCGGCTCGGGCGGGTGCCGGGCCTGCGCCACAGCGACCACGCCGCCCACAGGGCGAGGGCGAGCAGCACGCCGGCACCGCCCGCCGCGAGCGCCGGCGGGAGCAGCACCCCGCCGAAGGCGGCGACCCAGGCACCGAGCGCGGCGGGCACGAGCCGCAGGTCGAGCGTCATACCCGCACCCGGTCCCGCAGCCGCTCGAGCGTTGCGGGCCCGATGCCCGAGACCTCGAGCAGCTCGTCGACCGAGTGGAACGGGCCGTGCGCCTCGCGCCAGTCGAGGATGCGTTGGGCGATGGCGGGACCGACGCCCGGGAGGGTGTCGAGGGTGGCGAGGTCGGCGGTGTTGAGGTCGACGACGCCCGGCGGGTCCCCGGAGCCCGCCGGCGTCCCGGCCGGCGTGGGTGGGCCCGGTGGGGCAGCACCGGGGAGCGCCTCCCCCGCCCGCGGGACGTAGACCTGCTCCCCGTCCACGACGAGGCGGGCGAGGTTGACCGCGGAGAGCTCGGCGTCGCCCAGGGCCCCGCCGGCCGCGTCCACCGCGGCGGCGACGCGGGACCCTGCCGGCAGCTCGACCACGCCGGGGCGTTCCACCGCCCCGGCGACGTGGACGACGACGCCCGCGTGCTGCGCGGCTGGTGGTTCCGGTGCGGCGTGCGTCGCGGCCGGGTCGGACAGCCCGTCCCCGGGCTGCGGGGACGCCGTGCCGCTCCCGTCCCCACCCTCCTCGGGTGCGCCGCTCCCCTGCCCGCCCGCCGCGGTCCGGGGTGCGCCGGCCGGATCGTCGCGGGAGCCGTCGTCCCCGCGCGGGGCGCCGTGGGCCGCCTGCAGCTGCGGCACCGGGACGGCGTCGGAGGGGCCGGAGGCGATCGCCCGGGCCACCACGGCCCCCGTGACCGCGGTGAGGACGGCGAGCACCGCGACCACCGCCCGGCCGGACACCGCCCATCGGCGCGCCGCCTGCGCGCGGTGGTCCCGTCTGCTGTGCGCAGGGTCCGGCGGCCCACCGGAGACGATGCGGTCGAACTCCCGCGCGGCGTCCTCGTCCCGCTCCGGGTTCGCCTCGAGGTCGAGGTGTCCGGCCGTGGCGGTGTAGGCCCGGCGGGTCAGGGCCCGGAGCCGAGCCGCGGAGTCCGGCCTGCCCCGGCGGGTCGCACGCATGGGCGGGACGCTACGGCGAGGTCCTCGTCCGTCGGCCGACGCCCTGCACGCCCCGGGGACGTCACGGCGCCGCGGTGACGCTGGGGAGCACCCACCCGGGTCGGCGCGAGCGGACCGCGCACCCGCCGGCGGACGGTGCGGGGAGCCGCGTCCCGTCCTCGCCTTACCGGCCGGTCGGTGACCGGCTCGCTACGTCGCCTCGACGCCGGCCCGGACGATGACCACGACGGGGGCCTGGTTGGCCACCCCGTGGCTCACCGACCCCAGCAGCATGCTGGTGAGCCCACCGCGTCCGCGGCTGCCGACGACCACGACGCCGGCCTCCTCGGCGGCGCGGACCAGCGCCCGGACGGGACGCTCCCGCATGAGCCGCAGCTCCGCCTCGACGTCCGGGAAGCGTTGCCGCCACTCGGCGAGCCGCTCGGCGGTGAGCCGCGCCGCCTCCCCCGCCGCCTTCTCGTAGTACTCGGTGATGCCGGTGTCCGGGAAGTCGGGGAAGGCAGCGTCGTGCTGGGCACCCTGGACGACGACCACGCGGGTGCCGCGCCGCCGGGCCTCCTCGAAGGCGTACTCCACCGCCTCGGGGGCCCCCTCCTCCGGGTCCATCCCCACCACGACGGGGGCCGCGGCGCCCGCGCTCGGCCTGGCGTTGACGACGGCGACGGCGCTCCGCGCGTGGGCGGCGACCTTGTGCGACACCGAGCCGAGCAGGAGCTCCTCGGCCCCGCCCAGGCCGCGTCGTCCGACGACGACGAGGCCGGCCCGGGTGGAGGCCGACACCAGCGCGATCGCCGGGTCCTCGACACGCGCCTCGGTGGTCACGGACAGGTCGGGGTGGGCGGCACGGACGCGCTCCGCGGCGGCCCGGACGAGCTCGGCCCCGCGGCTCTCCGCGTCCGCCGGCGGGGCGAACTCCCAGGCCCGGGCCCGGGAGATCCACGGGAAGGCGTAGAGGATGTGCAGGCCGACGCCGCGCCGTTCCGCCTCCTCGGCCGCCCAGTCCACGGCGACCTCGGCGTTGGCGGAGCCGTCGGTGCCGACCACGACACTGCCGGCGGGGAAGTCATCGGTCATGGGCACTCCTGAGCCATCCACACCCGCACGGGTGGCCGGACCGGCTCGGCCGGCGAGCCCATCATGGCACGCGCGCGGCCTGTCTCCCCGGCGGTTCGGAGGTCGGGTGCGCCGCTACCTGTCGAGGGTCGCCCTGCTCGGGCACCTGCCGGGTCAGACCTGGACGGGACGGGCCTCCGGGCCGTCGACGAGCCCGCGAGCACGCAGGGCGGGGATGATGCCGCGTACGAGCCGGGACACGTCGGCCGGGATGGAACCGGGCAGGACGACGAAGCCGTCCGCGGCGCCCGCCTCCAGCCACTTCTCCATGGTCGCCACGACGTCACCGACGGTGCCGACCGCCTCGAGCGCACCGGCCCAGTCGGCGTCGCCACCGGCCATGTCGGTGAGCAGGTCGGCGCGGGCCCGGGCGGACTCGTAGTCCGCGGCGATGACGGTTCGCAGGTCGACGAGCACCTTCACCGGCCGGCGTCCCGCGGCGCGGGCGGCGGAACGCACGGCGTACCGCAGCTCACGCGCCCAGGCCAGGTCGGACTCGCGCAGCCGCACGACGTCGGCGAGCTCGGCGGCCGCCGGCAGCTCGGACTCCTCCTCGAAGGGCAGCACGACTGCCGGGCGCTGGCTGGACCGCTCCGCCGTCGTGCGGATGAGCTCCTCGAGCAGGTCACCGAGCTCGGGCAGCGCGGTGACGTCACCGCCACGGTCGCGGGACACCTGGAGGCCCGGCCACGAGCCGCTCTTGCGGTTGAACTGGGCGAGCTCGGCGGCGACGGCGGCGTCCGCGCGGCCGAGCTGGACGCTGGGGACGAGCCCGGTGCCGCCGGCGCTGGGGCTGATCCGGCGGGCGGCGACGACGGGGTCGAGCCAGGCGTTCGCACGCGGGGCGGCGTCGGCGCGGAGGCGGAAGCTCTCGCCGAGGGTGACGAAGGAGACCCCACCCTTGTGAGCGGCCCGGGCGTAGGCGGCGAGGCGGACGAGGTTCGCCTGCTCGGCGGGCAGCCCGGCGACGACGTCACGGTCACGGGCCGGTGCGCCCAGGCCGGAGAGGTCCAGCGCGATCGTCGCGGTGGTCGAGGTGGTCTCGGTGGTACGGGTGGGCAGGAATGCAGTGGGCATGGCAGGACACCGTTCGAGTCAGCGGCGCCGGGAGGCGCGCGGAAGGAAGGGGGACCTGGTCCGCCGGGTCCGGCGCCCGGTGTGTCACTCACCGGCGTCCGGGGGCTGGCCCAGGGGTGATGCGGCGGCGCGCGTCGCGCCGAGGCATCGCTGGTATGTCTCAGGCGGACATACAGGGGCGAGCCCACATGCACATGCACATGCAACGGCCACTGCGGCTGACGATCTGCCGGGGGTTGCTGTGGTGCGTGGTCATCGCCATCTCTTCCTTCGTGCTCAGCACCGCATCGGTGCACTGCGTTGCCCCGCAGTCCGCGGGACCAGGTCTTCACCCGGGGCACCCACCGCACGTGGCGGGTTGCCGACCAGCAAGCCGGGGCTTAGCGCACGAGAGTGCGCACTGGTACTCTGAACCTGACGCTGACGCTAGCCGCGACGCACTTCACGTGTCAACCGACGGACGGTGGCGTGTCGCGACGCGGACACCTGGGGAACCCACCCCGACCCGGGGTCGGGGTGGGGACGAGCTCGACGTCGAGCTCGTGGACCTCTCCCCTAGGCGGGCACCACGTTGACCAGCCTCGGCGCACGCACGATGACCTTGCGGACCTCGCGGTCACCCAGCGCGCGCTTCACCCCGGCGGTCGCCAGGGCGAGCCGCTCGAGCTCGGCCTCGTCGATCGACACCGGGACCTCGAGCTTGTCGCGGAGCTTGCCGGCCACCTGGACGACGCAGGTGACGGTGTCCTCCACCAGCAGCTCGGGGTCGGCCACCGGGAACGGCTCGTAGGTCAGCGACTGCTCGTGCCCCAGCCGCCGCCACAGCTCCTCGGAGATGTGCGGGGCGATCGGGGCCAGCATGAGCAGCAGCGGCTCGACCGCCTCGCGGGGCGTGCGCTCCAGGCCGGTGAGGTGGTTGTTGAGGACGATGAGCCGAGCGATGGCGGTGTTGATCCGCATCGCCGACATCTCCGTCTCGACCTCGTCGATGGTCTTGGCGACCAGCCGGCGGGTCTCCTCGTCAGCAGGGTCGTCGGTGACGACCAGCTCGCCGGTGTGCTCGTCCACGACGTTGCGCCACAGCCGCTGGAGGAAGCGCTGGGAGCCGACGACGGCGCGGGTGTCCCACGGGCGGGAGTCGTCCAGCGGGCCCATCGACATCTCGTACACCCGGAAGGTGTCGGCGCCGTAGGCCTCGTACATCTCGTCCGGCGTGACGATGTTCTTCAGGGACTTGCCCATCTTCCCGTACTCGCGGAAGACCTCCTGGCCCTGCCAGCGGTAGGTCACCTCACCGGAGCCGTCCTCCGCGGCGACCTCCTCGACCTCGTCGGCCGGCACGTACTGGCCGCGGGAGTCGACGTAGGCGTAGGCCTGGATGTAGCCCTGGTTGAAGAGCTTGTGGAAGGGCTCGGAGCTGATGACGTGGCCGAGGTCGTACAGCGCCTTGTGCCAGAAGCGGGCGTAGAGCAAGTGGAGCACCGCGTGCTCGACGCCGCCGACGTACAGGTCGGCGCCGCCGCAGGGCTTGCCCTCGCGCGGACCCATCCAGTACTGCTCGTTGACCGGGTCGACGAGCCGCTGCTCGTTGTTCGGGTCGAGGTAGCGCAGCTCGTACCAGCACGACCCCGCCCAGTTGGGCATGGTGTTGGTGTCGCGGCGGTAGGTCTTCGGGCCGTCACCCAGGTCGAGCTCGACCTTCACCCAGTCCTCGGCGCGGCCCAGCGGGGGCTCGGGCGAGGAGTCGGCGTCGTACGGGTCGTAGGTACGCGGGGAGTAGTCCGGCACCTCGGGCAGGTCGACGGGGAGCATCTCCTCGGGCAGGGCGTGCGCCCGGCCGTCCTCGTCGTAGACGACGGGGAAGGGCTCGCCCCAGTAGCGCTGGCGGGAGAAGAGCCAGTCCCGCAGCCGGTAGGTGGTGCGGGCCTCGCCCAGGCCCTTGGACTCCAGCCAGCGGGTGATGACGGCCTTGGCCTCGTCGGTGGGCAGGCCGTTGAGGGAGATCTCGTCGTTGGCGGAGTTGATCGTCTCGCCGTCACCGGTCCAGGCGCCGCCCTCGAAGTCTGCGGGCGGCTGGACGGTGCGGACGACCTCCAGGTCGTAGGTCTGGGCGAACTCGTAGTCGCGCTCGTCCTCGGCCGGCACCGCCATGATGGCGCCGGTGCCGTACCCCATGAGCACGTAGTCGGCGACGAAGACCGGGACCTGCTTGCCGTTGACCGGGTTGGTCGCGAAAGCGCCGGTGAAGACGCCGGTCTTGGCCCGGCTCTCCTCCTGGCGCTCGGCCTCCGTCTTCGCGGCGGCCTGGGCACGGTAGGCGGCGACAGCCTCGGCCGGGGTGTCGTATCCGCCGGTCCACGACTCCCTGGTGCCCTCCGGCCAGGTGGCGGGGACGGCGTCGTCGACGAGCGGGTGCTCGGGGGCGAGAACCATGAACGTCGCCCCGAACAGGGTGTCGGGGCGGGTGGTGAAGACCTCCAGGGCGAGGTCGGTGGCCCCGCCCTCGGCCTCGCCGGTGCTCACCCGTGACGGCAGCGCGAAGCGGACGACGGCACCCTCGGAGCGGCCGATCCAGTTGCGCTGCATCGCCTTGACCTTCTCCGGCCAGTCGATGTGCTCGAGGTCGTCGACGAGGCGGTCCGCGTAGGCGGTGATCCGCATCATCCACTGCCGCAGGTTGCGCTTGAACACGGGGAAGTTGCCGCGTTCGGAGCGGCCCTCCGCGGTGACCTCCTCGTTGGCGAGCACCGTGCCCAGGCCCGGGCACCAGTTGACCGGTGCCTCGGACAGGTAGGCCAGGCGGTGCTCGTCGAGTGCGGCGGCGCGGGCGTCGGCGTCCATCTCGGCCCACGGCACGCCGGTGGGGGTCGGCCTGCGGCCCGTGGCGGAGGCCTCCTCGAGCTCGCCGATCGGGCGGGCCGCGCCGCGGCCGCCGTCGGGCCGGACGGCGTCCTCGTCGTACCAGGCGTTGTAGAGCTGGAGGAAGATCCACTGGGTCCAGCGGACGTAGTCGGGGTCCGTCGTCGCGAAGGAGCGCCGGTCGTCGTGCGCCAGGCCCAGGCGCCGCAGCTGGCGGCGCATGTTGGCGATGTTCTCCTCGGTGGTGACCCGCGGGTGCTGGCCGGTCTGGACCGCGTACTGCTCGGCAGGCAGGCCGAAGGCGTCGTAGGACAGCGCGTGCAGGACGTTCTTGCCCTTCATCCGCTGGTAGCGGCCGATGACGTCGGTGGCGATGTAGCCCAGCGGGTGCCCGACGTGCAGCCCCTTGCCGGAGGGGTAGGGGAACATGTCGAGCACGTAGAACTTCTCGTCCGACGCCGGACCGGCGAGGTCACCGGCCGGGTTGGGGGCGTGGAAGGTGCCCTCCTGCTCCCAGCGGTCCTGCCACCGCTGCTCGATCTCGCCGGCGAGGCGGGCGTTGTAGCGGAAAGGGGGCTCTGCCGGGACCGCCGAGGCGGACTGCGCGCTGGTGTCGGTGCTCATCAAGGTTCCTCACGGTGGGTACTGGTCGCTCCTGGCATGAGAAAACCTCCCCGCAGGGAGGTGTGCCGCGCTGATGCGGCGCCGTGGCGCCCGCTGAGGTCAGCGCGGCTGCAGAAGGAGGACCCGTCGCGACATGCGCATACCCTACCGCAGCCCCGACCTGCGACGAGGGTGCCGCGGGGTGAGGTCCCCGACGTCGGAGGCGTGAGGACCAAGGATCGGTCGGGGTGCTACCCGGTACCCCGCCGCGGCGTGCGGCGGTCGACTGGAGGCATGACGCAGCTCCCTCCTGGACCCACCGTCCCGTTCCCGCCGGGCACCCCGGGCGGCCCGCCCCCGTCGCCCCCGCCCGGCCCCCCGGGCGGCCCGCCCTCGGCCGGCGGGTTCCCCGGCCGCGCGCCGTGGCCGCCTCCCCCGGTCCGCCGCCGGCGACGCCGGTGGCCGTGGGTCGTGCTGCTCGGTGCCGTCGCGGTCGTGGTGGGCGTCGCCGTCGTGGCCACCCTCGCCTGGCTCGGGGTCATCGGACGTGCCACGGTCGACACCGTCGGGACGGTCCGCTTCGACCAGCCCCTGCACGTCCCCCCGCTCGCCGAGTCGCGGCTCGACGACGCCGGGCGGCGCGTGTTCGACCTCACGGCGCAGCAGGGCACGAGGCAGTTCGTCCCGGGCGGCGCCACCACCCCGACGTGGGGGCTGAACGGCGACTACCTCGGCCCCACCCTGCGGGCGCACCGGGGTGAGGAGGTCGTCGTCCGAATCACCAACGAGCTGCCCGAGACGACGATGCACTGGCACGGCATGCACCTGCCACCGGAGATGGACGGCGGCCCGCACCAGACCGTCGCGCCCGGCGAGACGTGGTCCCCGTCGTGGGTCGTCGACCAGCCCGCCGCGACGCTGTGGTACCACCCGCACACGCACGGACTGACGCAGGAGCACGTCGGACGCGGCTTGGCCGGGATGTTCATCCTCGACGACGACACCTCCGGCACGCTCGACCTGCCCTCGGAGTACGGCGTCGACGACATCCCGGTCATCGTCCAGGACCGCTCCATCGACGACGAGGGCCGGGTGACGGGCTCGTCGTTCGGCACGACCGGGCCGCTGGGTGAGGAGCTGCTCGTCAACGGGACGTACGGGCCCTACCTGGACGTCACCACCGAGCGCGTGCGCCTGCGGCTGCTCAACGCCTCGGCGGCGCGCACCTACGCCTTCGCCGCCGACGACGGACGCGACCTCATGCTCGTCGGCACGGACGGCGGGCTGCTCGAGGCCCCGGTCCCCATGGACCAGGTCCAGCTCTCGCCCGGCGAGCGGGCCGAGGTCGTCGTGACCATGAGCCCCGGTGAGCGGGTGGTCCTGCGTTCACTTCCGCCGGACCTCGGCACCGACGGGACGGAGGACCGGTCCGCCGGCGGGCAGGACCGGTTCGACGTGCTCGAGCTGCGCGCGGCCGACGAGCCGGCGCCGTCACCGCCGCTGCCGGAACGGCTCGTCCCGGTACCCCGGCTCGACCCCGCCGCCGATGCCCACCGCACCTTCGACCTGCGCTCCTTCCGGATCAACGGCCGGTCGATGGACATGGACCGCGTGGACCTGGCGGTCACCGTCGACTCGACCGAGGTGTGGGAGGTGCGCAACGTCCACGGCACCCCGCACAACTTCCACGTCCACGACATGCAGTTCCAGGTGCTCGACGTCGACGGCGCCCCTCCCCCGCCGCAGCTGCGCGGCTGGAAGGACACCGTGTACCTGCCGCCGCACGGGTCGGTGCGGCTCATCATGCGCTTCGAGGACTACACCGACGCGACGGTGCCCTACATGTTCCACTGCCACCTCCTGTGGCACGAGGACCAGGGGATGATGGGCCAGTTCGTCGTCGTGGACGAGGGCGAGGAACCGGACCTCGCCGGGGCGGGCGACGGTGAGCATCACCATTGAGACTCCGGTGCGCGGGCGGGGCAGGCAGGGTCGCCATATGCTCGAAAGCGTTCCAGCAACAGTCGTCGTGGTGCCCTCGCGCCACGGGAAGGAGAGAGCACATGGCAGCCAAGCCGTCGGAGAAGGTTGTCGCCGGCCTCCAGGAGAGCCTCGTCGACCTCATCGACCTGTCGCTCCAGGCCAAGCAGGCGCACTGGAACGTCTACGGCTCCCACTTCCGTTCCGTGCACCTCCAGCTCGACGAGGTGACCGACGAGGTCCGGCTCGCCGCCGACGACGTCGCCGAGCGTCTCGTGGCGATCGGTGGCGAGCCGGACGGGCGGGCCGCGACCGTGGCGAGCTCCTCGCAGGTGGACGCGATCTCGGCCGGCCGCCTGGCCGACGACAAGGTGATCCGTCAGTTCGAGGAGCGCCTGCAGGCCACCGCCGACCGGATCAAGGGGCACCTCGACGGGATCGAGGACGAGGACCCGCTGACCCACGACCTCCTGGTCGGGATCGCGACCGGCCTGGAGAAGCAGGCCTGGATGTTCCGCGCGGCCGCCGGGGAGGTCTGACCGCACCCGGGGGCCTGACCGGGAGACGTCCCGCACAGTTGCAGGCGCAGGTCCGCCTGCACCACGCCCAGCTCGACGGGCCGGCGCCACCTCAGGGTGCCGGCCCGTGTCGCTGCACGGGTCGGTGTGCTGGGCCGACCAGCCTCGGCCGGCCTCAGCGGAAGCGCTGGACAGCCAGCGGCGCGGCCTGCGCGATCGCCCGCACCGTCGGGTGCTGCTCCTCTCCCGCGAGCAGGTTCGCCAACGGCCCGGTCGCCACGACAGTGCCCTCGGCGAGGAAGTGGACGTGCCGGCAGGTCCGCTGGACGAGCTCCAGGTCGTGCGAGACCAGGACGACCGCGGTGTCGAGCTCGGCGATCATCGGCGCGAGCCGGCGGGTGAGGTCGGCGCGGGCCTGCGGGTCGACGGCGGTGAGTGGCTCGTCCAGCACGAGGATCTCCGGCCGGGTGGCCAGCGCGGCGGCCAGCGCCACCCGCTGCTTCTCCCCGCCCGAGAGGGTGACCATCCGCCGCCCGGCGAACGCCGGCGGGAGCCCGACCGCATCGAGCAGGTCGTTCATCGAGGTGCCGTGCGTGCGGCCGGCCTTGCGCGCCTCCCCGAGCGCCAGCGCCAGGCTGCGGGCGACGGTCAGGCGGAGGTCGGTGACGGTGAGCGAGTCCTGCGAGGTGAACCGCACCGCCGCCTTGAACTGCTTGCTCTCCCGACGTGGGAGGCGGTGCACCGGGCGGTCGTTGAAGGTCACCGACCCGCCGGTGGGCCGGAGCGCGCCCTGCAGGGCCCGCACGAGCGTCGTCTTGCCCGCCCCCGAGGGACCGACGATGCCGACGGGCGCATCCCCCGCCCTGACCTCCAGGTCGATCCCCCGCAGCACCTGCGTGCCGGAGTAGCCCGCCCAGAGGTCGTCGGCGCGCAGCACCGCCCGTGCTCCCATCTCCTCAGCTCCCTTCGTCCCTGGAATGCTACGACCTCGTCCTGCGGGGCCCACCGGTCACGACTCGCGCACGACGTCGGCCGGCTCCTTGTCCGGGCGCCAGCCCCGCCACCGCGGGTGACGCAGTCGTCCGGTGGAGGTCCACTCGGCGAACTCGACCTCGGCCACCCGGCGCGGGGTCACCCAGCGTGCGTCCTTGGCCTCGGGGCGGGGGACCTCCAGGGGCGGTGTCCTCCGTTCCTCCCGACGCAGCTCGGTGGCCCACCGGGCGGCCTCCCGTTCGGAGAAGCCGGTGCCGACGCGCCCGATGTACCGCAGCTCGCCGTCCTCCGGCAGCGCGAGCAGCAGCGAGCCGACCTTCCCGGCCCGGGTCCCCCGGCCGGGCCGCCACCCGACGACCACGGCCTCCTGCGTCGTCGCGTGCTTGATCTTCAGCCACGACCGGCTCCGTCGCCCCGGGGTGTAGGGCGCGTCCCGTCGCTTGGCGACCACGCCCTCGAGCTGCCACTGCTTGCTCGCGGTGATCGCGGCTTCGAGGTCCCCCTCGAAGGCCGGTGGGATGTCCACCAGCGGACAGCCGTCGGTGTCGACGACCTCCTCCAGCGCGGCCCGCCGCTCGTCGTAGCTGCGGCGCAGCAGGCTGCGGCCCTCCACCTGGAGGGCGTCGAAGAGCATGAGCCGCACGGGGTCGGCGCCGGCGGCACGGCTGATCGCCCGCGTGTCGGTGAGCTGGATGCGCTGTTGGAGGAGCCCGAAGTCGGGTCGGCCGGTCGGGGTGAGGGCGACGATCTCGCCGTCGAGCACCGCCGTCGTGGCCGACACGCACCCGGCGAGCTCGGCGAGCTCGGGGTAATTGGCCGTGACGTCCCGTCCGGTGCGGCTGAACAGCCGAAGCTCGCCGTCGTGGATGACGACGACGGCGCGCACGCCGTCCCACTTCATCTCGATCGCCCACTCGGCGCTCGGGTCGAGCGTCCGTGCGTCGCTGAGCGTGGCGAGCATCGGTGTCACCGGCTCCGGCGGGCCGCTGCTGGGCGCCTCGTCCGACCCGGCCCTTCCCGCGTCCTCCTGCGCCGTCCCCTCGGCGTCGTCCGTCGCACCGCTCGTCACCCGGCCACCGGCACCGGACCGCTTCTTACGGCGCGTGCCCCCGTCGTCGTCCTTCGCCCCCATGAGGTGGATGAGCCAGTGGTTCTCCTCGCCGTCGGACCGCCCGCCGGTGTGGATGAGGGCGAAGCGGCTCGTGCGCCCCGGACCGTCCGGACCGGCGAGCCCCCCGTCGGGCCGGCCGGTGAGGGTGACGATGATCTCCTTGCCCTCGCGCCACTTCTCGAAGGTGTAGGTGCCGTGGTCCCAGATGGTCATCTCCCCGGCGCCGTACTCTCCTGCGGGGATCGTGCCGGAGAAGGTGAGGTACTCCATCGGGTGGTCCTCGGTCTGGACCGCCAGATGGTTCTTCTTCGGCGACGTCGGCACACCCTTGGGCAGCGCCCAGCTGACCAGCACGCCGTCGTGGGCGAGCCGCAGGTCCCAGTGCAGCCGCGTGGCGTGGTGCTCCTGGATGACGAAGGCGAGTGTCCCGGCGTCGGGGGCGACCTCCGAGGGCACGGGCTCCGGTGTGCGCGACGCGTCCCGTTTCGCCCGGTACACCTCGAGCCGGTCCCGCTTCGGCTGTCCACCGGCCCGGTCCGCGACCTCGGCGAGCTCGGCCATCGGGTCGCCCCGTTGCTCGACGAGCTCACGCACCTCGACGAGGTCGACGTGCCGCAAGCCGGGGTCGGTGAGCTCCTCCCAGGTCCGCGGCGCGGCCACCATCGGGTGCTCCCGACCGCGCAGCGAGTAGGGCGCGATCGTCGTCTTGTTCTGGTTGTTCTGCGACCAGTCGACGAGCACCTTCCCGCGCCGCAGCTCCTTCTTCATGTTCGAGACGACGAGGTCGGGGTGGTCCGCCTCGAGGCTGCGCGCCAGCTCACGGGCCACCTCGCTCACCTGGTCGGAGGTGGCGACACCGCGCAGCGGGGCATAGAGGTGGATCCCCTTGGAGCCGCTCGTCACCGGGACGGGCGCCAGCCCCATCCCCTGGAGGATGTCACGAGCGAGCAGCGCCACCTCGACACACTCGGCGAGGCCGGCCCCCTCGCCGGGGTCGAGGTCGAGCACGAGCCGGTCCGGGTTGCGCCGTCTGCCGTCGCTGCCCACCCGCCACTGCGGCACGTGCACCTCCAGCGCCGCGACCTGCGCGAACCAGGCAAGCGTGGCCGCCTCGTTGACGATCGGGTAGGTGTTGACGTGGTCGGAGTGCTCGATGTCCACCCGCTCCACCCAGTCCGGCGCCCCGGCACCGAGGTTCTTCTGGAAGAACACCTCACCGGGCTTGTCCGCGGTGCCGACCCCGTTCGGCCAGCGTTTGCGGGTGGCGGGCCGCCCGGCGCAGTGCGGCAGCATGACCGGGGCGATGTGGGCGTAGTACTCCAGGACGTCGGCCTTCGTCGTCCCGGTGCCCGGGTAGAGCACCTTCGTGAGGTTCGTCAGGCGCAGGCGGTGGCCGTCCACCTGGACCACCATGGGCTCGCCGTCCTTCGCCATGGCGCCATGCTGCCCGCCCGGGTGCCGTGCCGCCACGGCGCCCTCACACGACGGGGTAGTCGGTGAACCGGAGCACCGCGAGCACCCCGGCGACGATACCGATGACGAGCGGGACGACGAACGGCTCGCGGCGGCGGATGTGCATGACGGTGGCGATGACCATCATGCACCCCAGCGCCCCGGCCGCGACCGGCACGAGCTCGACCCCGCGCTCGAGCACCGGGGGCAGCACGAGCGCGAGCGCGCCGGCGAGCTCGAGGAGACCGATGCCCTTGAGCGCCGCGGGGTGGATGTCCTGGACGTAGGTCATCCCGCCCTCGTATAGGGCCTGGCGGGACTTGACGAGCTTGGACACACCCGACCCGAGGAAGACGACCGTCAGCAGCCCGGTGACCACCCACAGCCAGATCTCCACTCCTGCTCCTTCCGCACCTGTGCGTCCGCGCGTCGCTGCGCGGCACCACCGTAGGTCGCGGGCGGGCCTCCCGGGGCCGGTTTGCCGCAGGGGCTGGGCCATTTCCACTGGCGCGGGTACCGTACGGGCACTTGACTGGTCCGGGGGCCCAGGGCCGGCACCACGGTCGGTCCTGCCCGGGAGGAGGCAGTATGCGCGCGATCTGGAAGGGGTCGATCACCTTCGGGTTGGTCAACGTGCCCATCTCCGTCTACAGCGCGACCGAGAACCACGACCTGCGGCTGCACCAGGTGCACAACACCGACGGCGGCCGTATCCGCTACCAGCGGCGCTGCGAGGTGTGCGGGGAGGTCGTCGAGTGGGGCGACATCGCCAAGGCGTACGACGACGGCGAGCGCACCGTCGTCCTCACCGACGACGAGCTGGCCGACCTGCCCACCGAACGCTCCCGCGAGATCGAGATCCTCCAGTTCGTACCGAGCGACCAGGTGGACCCGATCATGATGTCGAAGAGCTACTACCTGGCGCCGGCGTCGTCCTCGGCGAAGTCCTACGCGCTGCTGCGCCGGACGCTGGAGGAGACCGACCGGACGGCGATCGTGTCCTTCACGCTGCGCCAGCGCACCCAGCTCGGGGCGCTGCGGGTGCGGGACGACGTCATGGTGCTGCAGACCCTGCTGTGGGAGGACGAGGTCCGCGAGCCCGACTTCGCCGGTATCGACAAGGACGTGCGGATCAGCGCGAAGGAGCTGGAGATGGCCTCGGCCCTGGTCGAGAACTTCTCCGGCGACTTCGAGCCGGAGGAGTTCGTCGACGAGTACCAGGAGCAGCTGCGCACGCTGGTCGAGGCGAAGCTCGAGCAGGGGGAGGCGGTCGACACCGAGGAGACCTTCGGCGAGCGCGAGGAGGGCGAGGAGGCCGAGGTGCTCGACCTCATGGAGGCGCTGCGCCGCTCCGTCTCTGCCGCCAAGGAGAAGAAGTCCGGCAGCGCCAAGGCGGCGAGCGGCGGGTCGTCCGGGTCCTCGTCGGGTTCGTCGTCCGGCTCCGCGTCGTCCGGGTCGTCGTCACGGACGAAGAAGGCCGGTGGTTCGGGCACGAAGTCGTCCGGCTCGCGGTCCGCGGGGGACGGGGAGTCCACGTCGCGGACGTCGGCCGAGAAGAAGACGTCGACGACGAAGAAGAAGAGCGGGACCGCGACCCGCAAGAAGTCGGCGAGCAAGAAGAGCGCCTGACGGCCGACCGCCGGGTCGGTCGTGCGCTCCGGTGGGAATGGACCGCACCCGCGGAGGGTTTCACCGGCATGACTTCATCTATCCGTGTCGACGTCTGGTCCGACATCGCCTGCCCGTGGTGCTTCATCGGCAAGCGCAAGTTCGAGGCCGGGCTCGCCGCCTTCGACGGCGCCGACGACGTCACCGTCACCTACCACTCCTTCGAGCTGTCCCCCGACACCCCGGTCGACTTCGAGGGCAGCGAGGTGGACTTCCTCTCCGCGCACAAGGGCCTGCCCAAGGAACAGGTGGAGCAGATGCTCCGCCAGGTCACGACGATCGCCGCCGACGTCGGCCTGCGCTACGACTTCGACGCGGTGCGCCACACCAAGACGCTGCTCGCCCACGAGGCGCTGCACTTCGCCAAGGAGCACGGCACGCAGCTCGAGCTGGTCGAGCGGCTCTTCTCCGCGTACTTCGAGGAGGGCCGGCACGTGGGGAAGGTCGACGAGCTGGTCGCGCTCGGCTCCGACGTCGGGCTGGACGCCGACGCGCTGCGCACCGCCCTGGAGGACGGCACCTACACCGACGCCGTCGCCCAGGACATCGCCCAGGCGCGGGCCTACGGCATCCAGGGCGTGCCGTTCTACGTCATCGGCGGGAAGTACGGGGTCTCGGGGGCGCAGCGGCCGGAGGTCTTCACCCGGGCCCTGGAGCAGGTGCGTTCCGAGGCGTCGGTGCGGTGAGCGGGCAGCCCTTCACCCCCTTCCCGCTGCCGGACGGGCTGGATGCCGAGGACGGTGCCGGCATGTGTGTCGACGGCGTCTGCCACCTCCCGGCGGACGGGATCGACGCTCCGGAGGACGCCGTCGCGCCACGGTCGACCACGCCGCCGTCCGGCGCAGATTCCTGGGCAGACCTCGCCAGGTCGTAGGTACGGGTCCTCATGTCCCGTCCGGACCTACGACGACGCGCATGTCGCCACGACCAGGCGGGAGCCGACGACACCGGCTGACCACCGTCCGCCGCGACCCCGCCGTGGGATGGGCGTGGCCGACCCACGATCCTCCCCAGACCCGGTCGGGTCAGTAGCGGCGGACGATGACGAGGTCGTCGCGGTGGACGACGGCGCGCGGGTGGCGGGAGCCGTCCTCGAGCCGCAGCTCGGCGGTCGTCTTGCCGCGCATCTGGGCCACCTCGGCCGCGCTGTGCCCGACGATGCCCCGGGCCATGACCACGCCGCCCGTCGTGGCGAGCTCGACCGGGTCTCCCGGCTCGAAGTCGCCCTCGACGTCGACGATCCCAGCGGCGAGCAGGGAGCGCTTGCCGTGGGTGATCGCGTGGACCGCGCCGTCGTCCAGGACGAGGCGACCGTTGGTCCGCGCGGCGTGGGCGAGCCACAGCCGGCGGGTGCTCTTGCGCCGCCCGGTGGGCGCGAACCACGTCCCGACCGGCTCCCCGGCAAGTGCCTGCGCGGCGTTGTCCGCGGCGGTGAGCACCACGGGCACACCGGCGCTGGTCGCGATGGACGCGGCCTCGAGCTTGGTGACCATGCCGCCGGTGCCGATCGCGGTGCCGCGTCCGGTGACCTCGATGTTCTCCAGGTCCTCCGGCCCACGCACCTCCGGCACCCGCCGGGTGCCCGGGCGGGAGGGCGGCCCGTCGTACAGGCCGTCGACGTCGGTGAGGAGGACGAGGACGTCGGCGCGGACGAGATGGGCGACGAGGGCGGCGAGCCGGTCGTTGTCGCCGAAGCGGATCTCGTCGGTCGCCACCGTGTCGTTCTCGTTGACGATCGGGACGACGCCCAGCGCGAGCAGCCGCTCCAGCGCGCGCTGCGCGTTGCGGTAGTGCTGGCGGCGGATGAGGTCCTCGGCGGTGAGCAGCACCTGGCCCACGCGCCGGCCGTGCTCGGCGAAGGCCTCGGTGTACCGCGCCATGAGGATGCCCTGGCCCACCGAGGCGGTCGCCTGCGCGGTGGCGAGGTCCTGCGGCCGCACGGGCAAACCGAGCGGCGCGATGCCAGCGGCGATGGCGCCGGAGGAGACGAGGACGACCTCCTGACCGGCGTCGCGCCGGTCGGCGAGCACCTCGACGAGCGAGTACAGGCGCGGGAGGTTGAGCCGCCCGTCACGTGCCGTCAGTGAGGAGGAGCCGATCTTGACGACGACCCGAGCGGCCCGGGGGATACCGGCTCGGTCTTGCACAGGGGTCACGTCGCTATTGTGCCTGGGACGGGTCTTCGGCTTCAGGCGTCGCCCAGTGACCGGACTCGCGCTCGGTCCACAGCTCCTCGCGGGCCCGGGCCTTGGCGTCCATCCGCTCGCGGTACTCGCGGCGCTTCTCCGCCCGGGTGGCGCGCGGCGCGTACTCCGCCTCCTCCAGGCGCGGGTCGCTGCCGCGGGGCCCGAGGAGCTCGGCGCCGGTGACCATGGTCGGCTCCCAGTCGAAGATGACCCCGCCCTCGAGCGGCCCGATGACCACCTCGTCGCCCGGCTGGGCCCCCACCCGGAACAGCTCGTCCTCCACGCCGAGCCGGGCGAGCCGGTCGGCGAGGAAGCCGACGGCCTCGTCGTTGGCGAAGTCGGTCTGCTGCACCCAGCGCTCCGGCTTGGCGCCACGGACCTGGTAGAACACGCCGTCGTGCCGGGTGCGGCGGGTGACGGTGAAGCCGGCGTCGTCCACCGGACGGGGGCGCAGCACGACGCGTTCGGGCGCCGGCGGCGGCGCGGCCGCCCGGGCCTCGGCCACGAGCCGGGCGAGCGCGAAGGAGAGCTCCCGCAGGCCCTCGTGGCTGGCCGCGGAGATCTCGTGCACCGGCAGCCCGCGCGCCTCGATCTCGGGGCGGACCAGCTCGGCCAGCTCGCGCGCCTCGGGCACGTCCACCTTGTTGAGGACGACGACGCGCGGCCGCTCGGCCAGCGGTGGCAGACCGGTGGTGGTGAGCTCCTCGGCGTAGGCGGCGAGCTCGGCCTCGATGGTGTCGAGGTCGCTGACGGGGTCTCGGCCGGGCTCGAGCGTGGCGCAGTCGAGGACGTGGACGATGACGGCGCAGCGCTCGATGTGCCGCAGGAAGTCCAGGCCCAACCCCTTGCCCTGGCTGGCGCCCGGGATGAGCCCGGGCACGTCGGCCACCGTGTACCGCTCCTCACCGGCCTGGACGACCCCGAGGTTCGGCACGAGCGTGGTGAAGGGGTAGTCGGCGATCTTCGGGCGCGCGGCCGACATCGCCGCGATGAGGCTGGACTTCCCCGCGCTGGGGAAGCCGACGAGCGCGACGTCGGCGACGCTCTTGAGCTCCAGGACGAGGTCGGCGGTCTCCCCCGGCTCGCCGAGCAGCGCGAACCCGGGGGCCTTGCGCCGCGGCGAGGCGAGTGCGGCGTTGCCGAGCCCGCCGCGACCACCGGCGGCGGCGACGAAGCGCGTGCCCGCACCGACGAGGTCGGCGAGCACCTCACCGTCGAGCGTCTTGACGACGGTGCCGTCGGGCACGGGCAGCACGAGGTCCGCCCCGCTCTTGCCGTTGCGCAGGTCGCCCGAGCCCTGGCTGCCGTGCTCGGCGCGGCGGTGCGGCGAGTGGTGGTAGCTCAGGAGCGTCGTGGTCTGCGGGTCGACCTCGAGGATGACGTCCCCGCCGCGGCCGCCGTTCCCGCCGTCGGGGCCGCCGAGCGGCTTGAACTTCTCACGACGGACGGAGGCGACGCCGTTCCCGCCGTTGCCGCCCGCCACGTGCAGCACGACGCGGTCGACGAAGGTGGCCATCAGTCCTCCTGGGGTGGGGCCGGACAAGGAAAGCGGGGGCGGACGGCACGTGCCGTCCGCCCCCGCCGGAAGCGTTGCGGTCTCGCTCAGGCCTCAGCAGCGACGACGCTGACCGTCTTGCGGCCACGCTTGGTGCCGAACTCGACGGCACCGGTGGCCAGCGCGAACAGGGTGTCGTCCTTGCCACGGCCGACGTTGTCACCGGGGTGGAACTTCGTGCCGCGCTGGCGGACGAGGATCTCGCCCGCGTTGACGAACTGGCCGCCGAAGCGCTTGACGCCGAGGCGTTGGGCGTTGGAGTCGCGGCCGTTCCGGGTGGAGCTGGCACCCTTCTTCGTTGCCATGGTGAAGCCTGCTTTCGTGTGGTGCGGACGGGGGCGAGGGGCCCGGGACTACTTGATGCCGGTGATCTTGACCCGGGTCAGCTGCTGGCGGTGACCCTGGCGGACGCGGTAGCCCGTCTTGTTCTTGTACTTCTGGATCGTGATCTTCTTGCCCTTCTCGGG
>Ga0079225_10000056_pt1 | contig 64223 bp, 59 predicted proteins | sample Poulit2012_FD_76344 | JGI IMG/M metagenome (GOLD analysis project Ga0079225, IMG submission 76344) | Agricultural soil microbial communities from Georgia to study Nitrogen management - Poultry litter 2012 | ecosystem: Environmental > Terrestrial > Soil > Agricultural land | place: USA: Georgia... | reverse complement strand
TCATGTTGCTGACGGACAGCGCCAGCATTCGTGATGTCATTTTATTTCCACATTTACGCAATGAAGACTAAAAGCGGCCCAAGGCCCTTCGAGCACTAGTCATGCGTCCCCTGGCCGATTTTGTACATGCCGTATCTGACCTGCTGGGCGGGCTCATCAAGTTTTTTCAAGGGCTAGGTGATATGCTCAGCGGCCTGGGCGGCCTATGGTGAGCCGCCACCGCACACTGATGAGCCGTCATCACTGATGAAGCCACCATTGCACACTGGTGAGCTAAAACCACCTAGTTATCTCAGCTGCCAATGCAACCGCAGCAACAATTAAAAAAAGCCACTTATCATAAAAAGATAAGTGGCTTTTTTATTTGGGAAATGCCAAACTTTCGGGTGGCCAGACGGTAAAAATTGTTGGCGTGGGCGCTATAGCGGCAAGAACTGGGCGCAGCTGATGTGCTATACGGTAAATGATTCGCCGCAACCACATGAAGCCTTTTCATTGGGGTTTTTAAACCGCAACCCCGAGCTCATGCCCTCTTTGGCATAATCAATTTCTGTGCCATCAACAAAAGGCAAACTACGCGGGTCGACAGCGACTTTGATGCCCTGGTCCTCAAAAACATGGTCATCCTGCTCAATCTCATCGATAAAATCGACCTCGTAGGCCATTCCTGAGCAGCCCGTCAAGCGCACGCCCAAACGAACGGCAACCCCGGAACCACGACGCTGTAAATGGCGCTGAATATGCTCAGCAGCTTTGGGAGTAACTTGTATCGACATAAAAACCCTCTTTAATGCTAATACCTACGTTGATCTTATTTGCTCAAGAGATCAGTGGCAAGCTTATCTTGAGTGCTTGCTTGTAATTCGGTGTTTAGTTTTTGTAGTGCCTCTGTTAATAATAACACTACATGAATTTCTGTATTAGGAATGTCCAACCGCTGTTGCAGCGGACTCAGTGAAAACTGTGCCAGCTCGCTTAAAGGTAGATCCTGAGCTGCTGCGCAAAAGGCATCAGCCAAAGCAATCAGGCCCGGAGAGCCATAAGCCCGAAAGCGCAAAGAACGCAACCGCTGTGCCTCTACTTGGGCCCGCAGTTCAAGTAATGCACCCTGAGACAGGCTGCCTGCCCGAACGAGCAATTCAGGACGATGCGCGGCATGTTGTGCCCGAGGCCCGTCATCATGCGCATGCTCAGCAAATTGTGGCGCTCGAAAACGCTGCAAAACCTCTAAAGAATACATGATATTAGCTCACCAAAACCTTGTGCAAATTGGGCATTTCAGCTTGATTGCGGCATGCATCATGCCACAATGGCGACAAATCGCGTAAACGAGCGATTTGAGTGTGCAACTCGTGCAAGGCCTGATCGACCTGCTCAGAGGTAGTAAAGCGGCCCAAAGTAATCCGTAACGCACTATGAGCCAAGTGCTCGGGACGACCCAAGGCAGTGATGACATGAGAAGGCTCTAGCACTGCCGAAGTGCAGGCAGACCCGCTAGAAACGGCAATATGCTGCAAGGCCAGCAACAAAGCTTCACCCTGTACATAATCGACACTGATGTTGATATTATGAGGCACGCGCTGCGTTAACGAGCCGTTCAGATACAAAGCCGGTATAGTGGCAAGCCCTTCAAGAAATTGTTGTTGCAAAGCCCTGATACGGGCTACCTCGGTTTCCTGTAGCTGTTGAGCCAATTCGAAAGCGGCCCCCATGCCCACAATTTGATGCGTCGGCAAAGTACCAGAGCGATAACCCAGCTCTTGCCCACCACCATGGATGAGTGGCTGCAAACGCATTTTGGGTCGACGCCGTACATATAAGGCCCCTACCCCTTTGGGGCCATAAACCTTGTGCGCAGATACGGAAATCAGGTCGACCGGCAGCTGCTGCACATCGATGTCAAGTTTGCCTGCCGCCTGTACGGCATCCATGTGGTAGGCCACCCCATGTGCCTGACAGATTTCAGCAATCTGCTGTACCGGCTGAATGACCCCAATTTCGTTGTTGACATACATTACCGATACCAGCACGGTATCAGGCCTAATAGCGTCTTCTAGCGCCTGCAGATCGATTAAGCCATCAGCATCTACTGGCAAATAGGTAACTTCAAAACCTTGGGCCTCGAGGGCTGCGCAAGGGTCCAGCACCGCCTTGTGCTCGGTTTGTACAGTGATCAGATGTTTGCCACGATGCGCTTGGGCGAGCGCATAACCTTTGATGGCCAAGTTATTGGATTCGGTTGCCCCAGAGGTAAAAATAACCTCGCGCGGTTGAGCGCCCATGGCCGACGCTACCTGAGCACGGGCACGCTCAACGGCCTCTTCGGCCTGCCAGCCATAGGCATGGCTGGTCGAGGCCGGATTGCCAAAATTCTCTTTTAACCACGGCAGCATCTGCTCGAGTACCCGCTCGTCTATTGGGCAGGTCGCCGCATAATCCAAATAAATCACATCGAGGTTAGGCTGACTCATGTTGTTATTGTCTTCCTTGTTGCAGTGCATGTGGCATGATTTGCTATATACCGGTTAAACACATCTATTAAAAATCATAAAACAGAATGATTAAACAGAGGTACTGGATCGCTTTTGAATGGCCTCGACCCCACTGATTGGCTCGCGTTTCGATTTCTTTTGGTTGCGTACGGATTCTTCAAGTAAACGCATACGCTGTTTATCAACCAAGTCCTGCAATGAGACAGAGTCTAAAAAATCGACCATTTTACGACTTAACGCAGCCCATAAATCATGGGTCATGCACTTGGTACGCTGACCATTGGGGCCAATTTCACAATTTCCCAACCCCCCACAATAAGTAGAATCAATGGGCTCGTCAACGGCGAAAATAATATCGGCCACGGTGATATGGCGGGCAAGCCGTGCCAGGCTGTAACCCCCCCCTGGACCGCGCGTGCTATCAACCAGCTTATGCCGGCGCAATTTCCCGAAAAGTTGCTCTAGATAAGATAAAGAGATGTTTTGTCTCTCGCTAATCGTCGCCAAGGTGACCGGGCCACTGTGCTGACGCAATGCCAGATCGATCATTGCGGTGACGGCAAACCGGCCTTTAGTCGTTAAACGCATGATATATTCCTTAAGTACATTTTAGCCAGAGCTAAGTTCATTGCGCGCCTAAAAAATAGCCATTTAGGTGAACCCAATGAATTAAGACTAATTTAGTACAGTATAACAAAAACTCGCCTTGGACCGAAGAGTTTTATCGCATTAACGCTTGTTCTTTAAGCTGGTTTAAGGCATCCCTGGCTTGGGCGGCCTGCTCAAACTCTAAATTTTTGGCATGTTCCAGCATTTTTTGCTCAAGACGCTTTAACTCGCGTGCGAGTTGTTTTTCGTCTTGCAGTACCTTCGGATCTATCCAGTCTGCTTCTGCAGCCTCTTGACGTGCATCACTGCGCTGCATAACGCCATCGATCAAATCACGAACGGCCTTGCTGACCCCGCGCGCTGTAATCCCGTGCGCCTCGTTATATGCCAGCTGCTTTTCCCGGCGTCTTTCGGTTTCTTCTATGGCCCGCCGCATGGAATCCGTAATGGTATCAGCATACAAGATGGCTTGCCCATGTATATTACGTGCAGCACGCCCAATCGTCTGAATAAGGCTGCGTTCTGAACGTAAAAAGCCTTCTTTATCCGCATCAAGGATGGCAACCAAAGAGACCTCGGGGATATCAAGGCCTTCGCGTAGCAGGTTAATGCCTACCAAGACATCAAAGGTGCCGATGCGCAAATCACGAATAATTTCAACCCGTTCTACTGTGTCAATATCAGAATGCAAATACCGCACCTTAAGGCCATATTCAGCCAAGTACTCGGTCAGATCCTCTGCCATGCGCTTAGTCAGCGTAGTCACCAAGACACGCTCGCCCTGCGCTATCCGTTTAGTTGCTTCCTGGAAGAGATCGTCAACCTGGGTACTAGCTGGGCGTACCTCAACTGCCGGGTCGACCAAGCCAGTGGGCCGAACGACCTGCTCAACAATCTGATCAGAATGCTCCTGCTCGTACTGGGCGGGTGTTGCCGAGACAAATACGGTTTGCCGCATGCGGGCCTCAAATTCCTCGAGCTTTAGCGGGCGGTTATCAAGTGCCGAGGGTAGACGGAAACCGAATTCCACTAAGGTTTGCTTTCGAGAACGGTCACCGCGATACATTCCCCCCAACTGCCCCATCGTGACATGGCTTTCGTCAATGAACATGAGGGCGTTGCTAGGCAAATAGTCGATCAGTGTTGGCGGGGGCTCGCCCGGGGCGGCACCTGAGAAGTGACGGGAATAGTTTTCAATACCTTTGCAAAAGCCCAGTTCGTTGAGCATTTCCAAATCAAAACGGGTTCGCTGCTCAAGGCGCTGGGCTTCGACCAGACGCCCCTCTGCCTGGAGGATGTCCAGACGCTCTCGCAGTTCAACCTTGATGGTTTCAAGGGCTTTGAGTACGGTTTCCCGCGGGGTCACAAAATGCGACCCCGGAAACACGGTAAATCGAGGTATGGCCTGTTGCACCTGACCAGTTAAAGGATCAAAAAGCTCCAGGGATTCTACCTCGTCATCAAACAAGGTGATCCGCAATGCATAATCAGCATGTTCCGCGGGGAAGACGTCGATAACCTCGCCACGAACTCGAAAGATGCCTCGTGAAAAGTCAGCATCGTTGCGTTCATACTGCATGGCTACCAGTCGGGCTAGAATCTCTTGCCGATCGATAATGTCGCCCACCCGCAAGGTAAGCACCATGGCATGATAATCACCTGGGTTACCTATCCCATAGATACAGGAAACTGAGCCTACAATGACGGTATCAGGGCGCTCGAGCAAACTTTTGGTGGCTGATAAGCGCATTTGCTCAATGTGTTCGTTGATAGAAGAATCTTTTTCAATGAATAGATCCCGCGCTGGTACATAAGCTTCTGGCTGATAATAATCGTAGTAAGACACGAAGTATTCCACTGCATTTTCAGGGAAAAACTCGCGCATCTCCGCATATAACTGTGCTGCCAGCGTCTTGTTGGGGGCCAAAATAATGGTCGGCCGACCCGTGCGGGCAATGACATTAGCCATGGTAAATGTTTTACCAGAGCCGGTAACGCCAAGCAAAGTTTGGGCGACCAGGCCGTCGTTAATGCCCTCGACCAAAGCGTCAATTGCTTTGGGTTGGTCGCCTGCGGGAGGATAAGGCCAATATAACTTAAACGGACTATTGGGGTACTGCTTGAAACCGATTTCAGAATTGTCCATGATCAAAACTTCACGATGTAGTATTACTATTATTGCATTGTTGGGCGAATATGCCAGCACCCTATTGATTTTTTAATTAGGCGACGGGCAAAAATAGCACTTGCCTTTTTGTCGGGGCTTGGCGACAATAACACTGTTTATATAAACAGTTAAGCACCATGAGCCAAAAAAATAGTCCACCCAAGCTTACCCCGCGCCAGCAGCAGGTACTTGACATCATTAAGGCCACCATCGCTTCTCATGGCTATCCGCCTACCCGCGTAGAAATAGCCCAGCAGCTTGGTTTCAAGTCGCCTAATGCCGCCGAAGATCACCTGCGTGCCTTGGCCAAAAAAGGGGCCATTAAACTTGTCTCGGGCACGTCTCGCGGCATACGCTTAACTGATTCGGCCGGCAATCCACAAGCTCACAAGGCTGGTGCTGCCCTCACCCAGAAATCAGCAGCCACCAAACCCAAAAAAAACAATGCAGTGCGCCCTGCGTCCTATTCTGATGCAGCCAATAACGATCTGCTGAACCTTGCTGTTATTGGGCGGGTTGCTGCCGGTAGCCCTGTTTTAGCTACCGAACACATTGAAAAAGAACTTGCGGTAGGTGCGCAACTTTTTCAATCAGCCCCCGATTATCTGCTGCGCGTACGTGGGTTAAGCATGCGCGATGCGGGCATCCTCGAGGGCGATTTGCTTGCAGTCAAAAAAACTGCCGAGGCTCGAAATGGCCAAATTGTTGTGGCGCGTATTGGTGACGAGGTCACCGTAAAAAGGCTTGAAGCAACCCCACAAGGGGTAATTCTGCACGCAGAAAACCCCGACTTCGACCCTATTCACGTCGGCGCAGATGATAGCTTTGAACTCGAAGGTATCGCCGTTGGGCTTATTCGCGACTGGAACTAACGGCGTTCACAAAATACACTAATCACTTGCCCAATAAAAAAAGCGAAGCCCCCATAAGGCGCTTCGCTTTGGCCAACCGACTTAATTAAACAGCCTGCTACCGGGCTAATTAATCAATATGAATATCGGCCTTTTCAATAATTTCTTTGGCCTGGGCCATCTCTTGGTTGAGGTAATCACTGAACTCTTCAACACTCATCGGCCAAGTATCCATAAAGGATAATTCAAAGTTCTCGATAATTTCAGGTTGGTCGAGAATGTTATTGACATCTGTGTTGATCTTTTGAACCAGCTCCTCAGGGGTGCCAGCGGGCGCAATCAAGCCAGACCAAGAGTTAGAAATAACCTCAAAGCCCTGCTCGCCCAATGTAGGAATATCAGGCGCAAATTTAGAGCGCTCTTTGGCTGCAATGCCAATGGCCTTAAGCTGACCGTCTTTAATCAGCGGCAACGCCTGTGGCAGATTAATCAGCATCATCTGAACCTGGCCGCCTAGCAGATCCTGCACCCCTGGTGCCTGGCCGCGATAAGGCACATGAATGATATCAAGATCGTAGTTCAGTTTGAGCAGTTCGGTGGACAAATGAGGGGAACTGCCATTACCAAAGGAAGCATAGGCCAGCTCACCAGGTTTTTCGCGTGCTAATTCGACCAGGCTTGATAGATCATCAGCTTTGACGCTGGGGTGAACAGCCAACACGTGATCAGACAAGCCGAACATAGCCACAGGCTGCAGATCATTTTCAGTGTCATAGGGAATATCGGGCATCAGATAGGGGTTGACAGCAAAACTGCCCGTGATGGTACCCAGCACTTGCCCATTAGGCTTGGCGCGAGCCACCTGATTAACGCCAATGACCGTGCCTGCCCCAGGTTTATTTTCCACGATCACGGTTTCCCCCCAAAGCTCGCTTAAGCTTTGCGCAATACGGCGGCTGACTACATCAGTGTTGCCCCCGGGTGCAAAGGGTACCACCAGCGTGACAGGCCCAGAAGGATACCCATCTGCTGCCTGTACGGAACCAGGCGCAGCCATCAACACTGCGGCACTGGCGGCCAAAGCCAGTAAAACCTGGCGACGAGTAAAGGTCATGTTCATTACATAAACTCCCTTTGTTTTTCTCTTATTTAATTGATAGCCAAAGATAGCCAAAACAGATAAACGCGATCGATTATCAAAGTACTGCTATCGTAATCACTAACATCTAAGCAAGTCAAGCTATTTGCATGCCGCTCAATAAAATACAATTAAAACAAAAAGGCAGGCCAACCAGAACTAAAACCTTACAAAGAAAAAACAAAGGCCGCCCTAGGCAGCCTAAGGTGATAAGTGGTAGATTGGGCCCCGCCACGATATAGCGGCATCAGGGGCCCAACCGATTTAATGCTTGGTCAGCCCGCCTCGGGTGTCCCGGTTGCTGGCGGTGGTTGCTGCCAAAGCTTCGGCGGTAATACGCTCAAGCTCTTCGTCAGAAAGTGGGGTGGGCATTTTTTCCAAAGCCACCTCAAGAACTTTTTCTATCCAGCGTACTGGAATGATTTCCAGCGCATTTTTGACGTTATCGGGAATCTCGGCTAAATCCTTGACGTTTTGTTCAGGGATAAGCACGGTTTTAATACCGCCCCGCTGAGCTGCCAACAATTTTTCCTTAAGACCACCGATTTGCAAAACTTCGCCCCGCAGGGTGATTTCCCCTGTCATTGCAACATCAGCACGAATGGGAATGCCCGTCATCGACGAAACGATGGCAGTAGTCACCGCGATCCCTGCTGATGGACCATCTTTGGGCGTAGCGCCGTCCGGGAAATGCACGTGAATATCGCGCTTCTCGAAAACGGGGTCAGCAATACCCCATTCTTGAGCCCGTGCCCGTACAACCGTACGCGCTGCCTCGACCGACTCTTTCATGACATCGCCAATCGAACCGGTGCGCTGCACGCGTCCCTTGCCTGGCATATCAGCCACCTCGATGGTGAGCAGATCGCCGCCAACCTCAGTCCAGGCCAAGCCCGTTACCTGACCAACCTTGTTTTCCTTGTGAGCCTCGCCAAAGGTATAGCGACGGACACCAAGGAAGTCGTCCAAGTTGTCAGTTGTGACTGTGACGGCTATCTTGGCTTTTGAAGCCTTGGACTTGGCACCCTTGCTTTGGGTGCTGGCATCCTCGGCATCCGCTGAGGCTTGTTCAGGGCTAAGCGCCTTATGAACAACCTTGCGGCAGATTTTGCCAATTTCGCGCTCAAGGGAGCGAACCCCGGCCTCGCGCGTATAATAGCGGACTATATCGCGAATGGCATCCTCTTCGATGACCAACTCACCTTCTCGTACCCCGTTGTTTTCCATCTGCTTGGGAATGAGGTGTTGGCGGGCAATATTGAGCTTCTCGTCTTCGGTATAGCCCGATAAACGAATAATTTCCATACGATCGCGCAATGCTGGCGGGATATTTAGCGTATTGCTCGTTGCCACAAACATCACATCGGAGAGATCAAAATCGACCTCGAGATAATGATCCTGGAAGGTGTGGTTCTGTTCGGGGTCAAGCACCTCGAGTAAAGCCGAGGCGGGATCACCGCGAAAATCTGTACCCATTTTGTCGATTTCATCGAGCAGGAACAATGGATTTCGTACCCCTACCCGGGACATATTTTGCAAAATCTTGCCAGGCATGGAGCCTATATAGGTGCGCCGGTGACCGCGGATCTCGGCCTCATCACGCACACCACCCAAAGCCATCCGCACATATTTGCGGTTTGTAGCCCGCGCTATGGACTGACCCAGAGAGGTTTTACCAACCCCTGGAGGCCCCACCAAACACAGAATGGGCGCTTTGACTTTGCTGATGCGCTGCTGCACGGCCAAATACTCGATGATGCGCTCTTTGACCTTTTCCAGACCGTAATGATCTTCATCCAGAATTTTTTGGGCGTTGTCCAGTTTGCGGCTGATACGGCTGCGTTTATTCCAGGGCAAGCCAACCAAAGTATCAAGATAATTACGCACCACTGTGGCTTCGGCTGACATGGGCGACATCATCTTCAGTTTTTTGAGCTCGGCCTCTGCTTTTTTCTGGGCATCCTTGGGCAGCTTGGCCTCGTTAATGCGTTTTTCCAGCTCTTCGATTTCGGCGCCTTCGTCGCCCTCGCCCAACTCGCGCTGAATGGCTTTTACTTGCTCGTTAAGATAGTAATCGCGCTGGCTTTTTTCCATTTGCCGCTTGACGCGACCACGGATACGCTTTTCTACCTGCAAGATATCGATTTCTGTTTCCAGCTGCTCAAGCAAGCCCTCAAGACGGGAAACTGTATTGAATTGTTCGAGCATATCTTGCTTTTGCTCGAGTTTAAGTGGCAAGTGGGCAGCAATGGTATCGGCCAAACGGTTTGGCTCGTCAATACCTGTCAAGGAAGTGAGTATCTCTTGCGGGATTTTTTTGTTCAGTTTGACATATTGTTCGAATTGGCCCATGACCGCACGTCGGAGTGCTTCGGCTTCGGCCTCGCTGTATTCCGCATCCTGGATAGCAACCGCTTTTCCGCTAAAGTGCTCGTCAGTTTCTACGACCTCTTCGATGCGGGCGCGTTCGACCCCTTCAACCAGCACCTTGACTGTGCCATCAGGCAGTTTAAGCATCTGCAAGATGCTGGCGGCACACCCAATGTCATACATGTCTTCGGGTGTGGGATCTTCCTTGCTGGCGGTTTTTTGCGCAACCAGGAGAATGGTGTTACCGCTTTCCATGGCCAGCTCGAGCGCTTTAATGGAGCGCGGGCGGCCCACAAACAGCGGGATCACCATATGAGGGAATACCACCACGTCGCGCAAAGGCAAGAGCGGCAATTCCATGGGTTCCGTTGATAAAATCTGGTTCGCAGACATAGCTAATTCCTTATAATAATCTGTAGACTGCAAGGGGAAGCAAACGAGGCTTCCCCTTGTAGTTCAAGCTTCTACTATACAGATTGTGGCGATGCGGAAAATTTCAAGAGCAAATGTTAAGGATAATATTTGTTCCCGCAACAAGAGCTAAGCGGCCACATGTCGGCCCGATGAAACGGTGCCCTGTCTACCATCATCATAGATGACTTTGGGTAGTTCTTCACCCTTGACCGCTTTTTCTGTCAAGATTACTTTTTTGACCTTGTCCAGAGACGGCAATTCGTACATCGTTTCGAGCAAGGCACGTTCGATAATGGAACGCAGGCCACGAGCACCGGTACGCCGGGCAATGGCGGCTTGGGCCATGGCTATCAGTGCGTCTTGCTCTACTTCTAATTCGACCTCTTCGAGCGAGAAAAGTTTTTGGAATTGTTTGACCAGAGCATTTTTAGGCTCGCTCAGAATGCGCACCAGTGCCTGCTCGTCGAGCTCTTGCAGGGTGGCAATGACAGGCAGACGGCCGACTAGTTCGGGGATCAACCCGAATTTGATGAGATCCTCGGGTTCGACCTCGGTAAATAGTTCGCCCACCCCTTTTTCACTTTTGGCATGCACCGCAGCAGAAAACCCAATGCCCGATTTTTCGGTGCGTTCCTGGATAATCTTTTCCAGACCGGCAAAGGCCCCACCAACGATGAACAGGATATTGGTGGTATCCACCTGCACAAAATCCTGGTTGGGGTGTTTGCGACCACCTTGGGGAGGCACGGAGGCTACCGTACCTTCGATGAGCTTGAGTAGTGCCTGCTGTACCCCTTCGCCAGAAACATCGCGTGTTATGGAAGGGTTATCACCTTTGCGGGCAATTTTGTCGATCTCATCAATAAATATGATGGCCCGTTGGGCTTTTTCTACATCGTATTCACAAGCCTGCAAGAGCTTTTGCACGATGTTTTCTACGTCTTCACCCACATAACCCGCCTCGGTAAGCGTAGTAGCATCAGCCATGACAAAAGGCACATCGAGCAGACGGGCCAGCGTTTGTGCCATCAGCGTCTTGCCTGAGCCGGTTGGGCCAATCAGCAAAATATTGCTTTTGCTAAGCTCGACCTCATCGTCGTCAACTTCGAGGAACTGCACGCGCTTGTAATGGTTATAAACGGCCACTGACAAATTACGCTTGGGCTCTTCTTGGCCAATCACGTATTCATCAAGAAACGCCTTGATTTCTTTTGGAGTGGGAAGTTCTTTCTTTAGGTGGTCACGGGCCTGCTCAATAGTTTGCTCGTGAATGATGTCAGCACAAAGCTCGACACATTCATCACAAATATAGACGGAATCAGGCCCCGAAATGAGCTTGTTGACCTCGTCCTTTGATTTGTTGCAAAAGGAGCAGTACAGGGTTTTATCAGCAGCCGTTTTCTCAGACATAGTTTCTAATCAGTTGTAAACCCACCCGTGGTGATGATGTAGCTAATTTGGACACAGCTAGTCGTTGTCACCACGGTGTGTAAGGACCTGGTCGATTAAGCCATATTCAACGGCTTGCTCTGCAGACATAAAGCGATCACGCTCGGTGTCCAGAGCAATTTTCTCTACCGATTGATTGGTGTTTTCGGCCAGTATTTGGTTAAGGCGTTGGCGTAAGGCCAGAATTTCCTGGGCATGAATTTCGATATCTGACGCCTGCCCTTGTGCCCCACCAGAAGGCTGGTGAATCATGATCCGGGAATTTGGCAACGCATAGCGCTTGGATTTTTCCCCAGCGGCCAGCAAAAAGGCCCCCATGCTGGCTGCCATTCCGGTACACAAGGTCGAAACATGGGGCTTGACGAACTGCATGGTGTCATAAATGGCCATTCCGGCATAGACAGAGCCCCCGGGGGAATTGATATAAAGGGCAATATCCTTATCCGGGTTTTCTGATTCCAGAAATAGCAATTGGGCCACAATGAGGTTAGCCGAGTGGTCATTCACTGGGCCAACCAAAAAAATCACGCGTTCTCTTAGCAAGCGCGAATAGATATCATAGGAACGCTCGCCCCGACCTGATTGCTCGACGACAATGGGCACGTACCCCAAACCACTTGGGGTAACGGCCTGTCCGCCATACATCGATGCATAAAAATCGATAAAACGAGAAGACATTAATTTTGCTCCATGATTTGGTCGAAGTCGACCTCTTCCTCGTTGACTTTGGCTTGCGATAAAACGTGCTCAACCACGTTGTCTTCGAGCACAATGGCTTCGACTTCGGCACGACGTTGTGGATCAGAGAGATAGTAGGTAATGACTTCTTCGGGTTGCTCGTAGTTTTGGGCAAACTCTTCGATACGGGCACGCACCTGCTCGGTGGTAGCTTCGAGCTTAGCACTGTTCACCAACTCGGACAACAACAGGCCCAGGCGCACTCGACGTTCGGCCTCGGGCTTGAAAATGTCGCTGGGAATATCCATGGAATCAGCGTTAGGCACGCCCCGCTGTTCAAGTTCAGCACGCGCTGCTGCTACCCGCTGCTGGAGCTCGTTTTCTACCAAGGCTGTGGGTAGATCGAATTCTACCGCGCCAATCAGGGCATCCATTACGCTTTGTTTGGTGCGATTTTGGGTACGAGCCTTAACCTCGCGCTCGATGTTGTTGCGGATATCAGCCTTGAGTGCTTCGACATCGCCGTCTTCTTGACCCAGGGTACGTGCCATCTCGCTATCGAACTCGGGCAACTTGGCCTCGGCAACCTCGGTCAGCTTGATGGTGAATTCAGCTGTTTTGCCAGCAACCTCTTCGCCACCGTAATCCTCAGGGAAGGTGAGCTCGAATGTTTTTTCTTCGCCCGCTTTCATGCCTGTGGCTGCCGCTTCGAATTCTGGTAGCATGCGGCCTTCGCCCAGCACAAAAGAAAAGCCTTCAGCACTGCCACCTTCAAAAACCTCGCCGTCGATTTTGCCTTCGAAATCGAGGGTGACGCGGTCGCTGTCCTGAGCAGCACGATCGGCTTGCGGCTCGTACTCAGCACGTTGTTTGCGCAGGATATCAATAGTTTTTTCGAGCTCGGCATCGCCCACAGTTGACACTGTGCGTACCACCTCGAGGTTGCTTAGCTCGGGCAGCTCGATTTCAGGGTACACCTCGAAGGTAGCTGTGAAAGCCAGTTGCTCGTCATTGGTTTCGTCTTCTTTGCTTTCAATGGAAGGCGAACCAGCAATGCGCAAGCCCGTATCACGTACAGCCTCATCAAATGCTTTGGCCAGCTCGTTATTAATGACATCATAACGAATGCCAGGACCATGCCGGCGCTCTACCACCGAGATAGGGGCCTTGCCCGGACGAAAACCTTGAATATTTGCTGTGCGTGCAACTTGCCTGAGCTGGGCTTGCACCTCTTTTTCAACATCGGCAACCGAAATATGTAGATTAATTCGGCGCCCCAAACCGTTTAGAACTTCAACCTCGGGCTGCATGAATGTATGACCTTATAATCAAAACAAAAGAAATGGGTAATTGGTTATTTTACCGAATTATTGCCCAAAGGGCTTGGAAAATTCAGTGTCAACGCGTTTTAACCGCTAAAAACATCAAACCTTAACACAAACCGCGGGTTTTTACCGCTAATATTTATGAATCATGAGGTCAAGCTCGCAGCCTGCTTGCTTGATTTTTTAAATTTGGACTTATATAATCCTTTTTTTACCTGCCCTTGCGAACGTGGCGGAATTGGTAGACGCACCAGATTTAGGTTCTGGCGCCGAGAGGTGTGAGAGTTCGAGTCTCTCCGTTCGCACCACAGATTGAAAACCGTTGACAACATAGGCTCAAAACCTTTGATTTTCAACGGTTTTTTATTTGCTTGAATGGTTTTCCGCAAGATTTCCCTAAATGGCTTGCCCGAATCTTTTGCCGAATGACGTGGGGCTGGGAGGTTTGGCTAAGAACTGTTGCACTCGTCAAGGCAAGCCAGGCTGCGCACCAACTAAAACAACTGGACATGAAAAACAGCGCAAGCAGCCTATCTATCCGCACTGGATAGCGGGCGCATGACGGCAGATAGCCGCTTTGCCGCCCTGGCCCCGCGGCTTAAGGAAATGCCAAGAACCGCTGTGTTGCAAAGATGCCCGCAACAGGTGCGCTTTCCGACTACTAATCGATATCGGCCAGTATATGGGTAGCTATTTGCGTGCCAGCATCGTGGCAAACTGCAAGCGCGCCCCATTATGCATGGTGCCCAAGTTTTCGTTGTAAGTCAGAAACTCCCATCCTTCATAAGCTTTCTTGAGCTCTCCCTCGCCCATCGTAAAGGGAAAATTGACGGGGCATGGATACGCCTGAGTATCCATGGCGCAAACAATTAGATGGTGGCCTCCTTTTTTGGTGGCCTCTTGCATATTAGCAATGATGGCAGGCATTTTATTTGGGTTTAAGAACATCAAGGTGACCGTGCAGACGATAAAATCATATTCATCCGCTACCAAGCGAGCCTCATTCAGATCATAGACTCGTGGATCTATTCCGCTTAGACCCTCATCCTGCACAATGGCCTGCAACGCTTGCAACGCATTTGCATTGGTATCAACAGCGGTAACCTCATAACCACGCTGGGCCAGATACAAAGCATTTCAGCCTGTCCCACCAATACAAAACGCGAATCCAAAAATATTAAAAGAAAAACCCTTTCTAATTATTAATATACAAACAACGAAAAAGCATTATCTTTTTCTGTAAATAATTTTTATTTCCAAAACAATTAAATCCACTCAACCTCCGGTAAGCAAAGGGATAATACCATATTGACAGGTCTTTTTATCATTCCATAAAATTAAGTCGAAAAAACAAAGTGTCGCTAATATATTTTTACTCCAAACCTGTCCAACCACTAAAGGAAAGTTATGCTAAAAAACATGTTTCGACCTCTTGTGCCCACCTTTTTGGCAGCCGGCTTATTTGCCGTTGCTGCCCCATCCTGGGCTCAGCTAAATATTATTGCTGCGCATGTGGTCTCTACGGAAACCTCGCAGCATGAAGCCTTTCTAGAATTCAAACGGCTAGTTGAAGAACGCTCTGATGGCCGCATCACGATAGACATCTTCCCCGACGGCCAGCTAGGTGGTGAGCGTGAAATGATTGAAAGCACCCAGGCCGGCGATATCCAACTTGCTTCCCCTTCCATTGGGGTTCTAGCCAACTTCTCAGACGCACTACAAATCTTTGACTTTCCTTTTATTTTTACTGATACCGAAACTGCCCACGAGGTTCTTGATGGCGAATTTGGTCAAGAACTGCTACAGGGGTTAGAAAAAAACGGCCTCAAAGGGCTCTCGTACGGCGAGCTGGGCTGGCGCCACTTTTCCAATAGCAAACACGAAGTCGTCACCCCTGAAGACGTTAAAGGCCTGAAAATCCGCACCATGGAGGTTCCCATGCATATTGCTTATTGGGAAGACCAGGGTGCCAACCCCACCCCGCTCGCGTATACCGAGGTCTTCACCGCACTTTCCCAGGGGGTAGTTGACGGTGTTGAAAATACACTGGGTCTTATTTACTCAGGCAAATTTTACGAAGCCAGCAAAAACATTACCATGACGGGTCACATCTATGACCCCGAGGTATACATCATGAACAAAGACTTCTTCGATAGCCTCTCACCCGAAGATCAAGAGATCATCCAGTCATCGCTTCGCGATGCCGTTGATTTCCTGCGCGACCTTAACGCTCAATACGAAAGCGAGCTCGTTGAAAAACTTCAAGCCGAAGGGGCTGTGTTCAGAGAGCTTGACGACGATGAGCTCGACGTTTGGATCAAAGCCGCTGTCCCCTTTTATCAGGCCAATGCGGACAAGGTCGATAAAGAAAAACTCAAGGGGCTCCTCCAAGCCGCTAACAACGAAGTCTTGTTAGAAGCAATCCAATAATCTTTAACATGGGCCCTCAGATGACAAAAAGAACAACTCTATCTGAGGTGCCTTTTTTATAGGGTGGGGTAGGCTTGAAATTACTCAAACATTTGGATGACTACGCGGAAATCTATTTATCTTCTGTTCTGCTGCTCATTTTTTCCGTGTTGTGCATTATTCAAGTCATCATGCGCTATGTCTTTAACAATTCCCTGACTTGGTCCGAAGAACTCTCTCGTTATGCCTTTGTCTGGTTTGTTTATGCCAGTGCCTCTTATGCCATTCGGTACCAGCGCCATGTCAAATTCAATTTTTTAGTTAATTTTTTCCAAAAACACTTTAAGTCGCCCATTTACAGCGAAATTATCAAATTAATAGCCTTGGTCCTCTGGATTACCTTTCTGATTTACCTCATCTACCTTAGTGCGCGCCTGGTTAATAACCAATTCCGGTTTGGCCAAGTTTCCCCTGCCAACCATATCCCCATGTATATCGTCTACTTGGGTTTGCCGCTTGGGGCTTTGCTGATGAGCTTCAGGGTGGCCCAGCATATCTACGGGCTTATCAAGGAAATGGTCGACTATTTGCGGGGTAAATCTGCATCCGGTACCGCTTCCTGACTGTCATGACCTTTATATAACTAAATTTGCAAATACCCGATGCCAATTCGCGGGCAGCCAAGGGTAAGCACCAAGAGGATAAAAACAAATGGCAACATTGGTTTTATTTGGCAGTTTTGTAGTGCTGATGATTCTAAGCGTTCCCATTGCTTTTGCACTGGGTATCTCCTCGGTATTAACGCTGTTGGTCTCCAAAAAAATATCGCTCAACTACTTTGCGCAGGGCATGTTTACCACCATTGATTCCTATGCCCTCATGGCTATCCCGTTATTTGTTTTTGCGGGCTTGATCATGGAATACGGGGGACTGTCCCGCCGCCTGATTAATTTCGCCAAATCACTGGTGGGTCACCAAACTGGTGGCTTAGCCGGGGTTTCCATCATTGCCTGTACCATTTTTGCGGCCCTTAGCGGCTCTGGCCCTGCCACCGTAGCTGCCATCGGCGGCATCATGATCCCAGCCATGGCTGCCGAAAAATACGATTTGGGCTTTAGCTCAGGCGTGGTAGCCTCTGCTGGCACTTTGGGAATCATCATTCCCCCAAGCATTCCACTCATCATTTACGGTATCGTGACGAACACTTCTATTGGCGATCTGTTTATTGCGGGCATCATCCCAGGCTTGTTAATTGCCGCATTACTTTGGTCTTTAAGCTTTATTATTTCTAAACGCCGCGGGTTTATCGGTGCCGAAAAAAAAGCTTCGCGTGCCGAACGTATGGCCGCCCTCAAAGAGGCCCGCTGGGCTCTGCTGATGCCTATCGTGGTACTCGGAGGCATTTATGGTGGGGTTTTTACACCTACCGAGGCTGCTGGGGTAGCTGTAGCCTATAGCGCCATTATCGGTATTTTTATCTATAGGGAAATAAAGATCCAGGATTTTGTCGAGTTATTTAAACGCACCACACTGATATCGGGCATCATTTTGATTATTATCGCTACCGCCTCCACCTATGGGCGCATTTTGACTATCGAACGCATCCCAGTCATTATTGCTGATTTCCTGGTGGCTTTGCCGGTACCTAGCTGGTTTATTATCTGCCTCATTGTGGTGCTGTTGATTTTTATTGGCATGTTCATGGAAACCATCGCCGGTATCATTTTATTGGCACCTGTGTTGCTCCCCGTCGTTATCCAGCTGGGCATCAACCCCCTGCACTTTGGGATCATCATGATTCTAGCGGCCGAAATTGGTTTTTTAACCCCACCTGTAGGGGACAACCTCAACGTTGCTAGCGCCATCAGTGGGCTGACACTGGAACAGGTGGCCAAAGCTACCCTCCCCTTTACCATATCGCTGATTATCTTATTATTTGTGTTTACTTTCGCCGAACCCTTGATCATGTTTTTACCTAAATTAATCGGCGGTGCGCGTTAGGATCGCATTATGGGCACATGAAAAAAGCTACCCCAATTCGGGTAGCTTAACGCGCGTATCAGTTCAACCACCGTATAGGCTAAACTTTTCGCTCAGGGGCGTTAAACCAAGCCCCGCACCTTAGTAAATAATCTCGCCATCACCTACCATTTGCGCATACTCCTGGGTGAAAAAGAACTCATCCGCCCCAAAGGCCGGCTTTAAATCATCAAACCAGGTTGCCTTGGGATCAAATTTGGCAAAAAACGGTTGTTGCACCCAGTCGGGATTGCGGCCCTGTATAAAGCGCAACACAAAAACCTTTTCACCATTAAACTCAGTAATCCCTTGTACTTCGATTTTCCCTGGGCCGGCGCTCATGGAAGGACCCCGCGCTGTACGGCCTAAGCCAGAAACCTGCTGCATAGCCTGTCGGTAGACCTCATAGGTACGCGCCAGGGGGACCTCAAAATAGCGTTTGGCACCAGTATCGCGCTCTATAAACATGTAATAAGGGATCAAGCCCAGCTGGACTTGTTCACGCCACATGCGTGCCCATACCTCAGGATCATTATTAATATGATCAATCAGTGGCGATTGGGTACGGATCACAGCACCCGTATCACGAATGCGACGCATCGCTTCGCGGACCACTGGGGTTTGCATTTCTTGCCAGTGATTAAAATGCGCCATGATGGCAATATGTTTGCCCTCTCTAACCATCTTTTCCAGCAAACGCAGCAGGTCGTCTGCATCCTCATCATAGACATAACGTTGTGGCCAAAAACTCAGGGATTTGGTGCCAATGCGTAATGTTTGTACATGCTCTAGCTCTGGATCCAAAAACGGGGTCAAATAGTTTTCCCAATGGCGGGTACGCATGACCATGGGATCGCCACCCGTGAATAACACATCAGTAACCTCTGGGTGTGCTTTCAGATAACCATGCAAGCGCTCGGCCTCGTGGGAGGCAAAGCGTAGCTCTGTATTTCCAACAAATTGGGCCCAGCGGAAGCAAAAGGTGCAATAGCTGTGACAAACTTGGCCTTGGCTGGGAAAAAACAATACCGTTTCACGGTATTTATGCTGCATGCCGCCCAACGGCTCCCCCTCAAAGACCGGTACATTCAGCTCCTGCTGCCCTGCTGGGTGCGGGTTCAGGCGAGTGTGTATTTCAGCTGCCAGTGCTGTGATGGCTTTGCGATCAGCGCCCGACTTCAGCAAATCAGCCATAAGATCAAAATCCCTGGGATCGACCATGCTCCGTTGCGGAAAAGTTAGTTGGAAAATTGGGTCTGCTGGGATATTGTCCCAATCAATCAATTCATTGATGACGTACTCATTGACCCTAAAGGGCAATATTTGTGCAACCACTTCCATTTCAAAGCGTTGCTCAGGAGTCAAGCGCTGCAGCGCTTCGATCTGTTCCATCTGGCGCTGCGTATAAACCTTATAGCGCGTATAAGGAGTTAATGTTGGTGTCCGCGCAGCCGCGGTGTCATGTATTACTGTAGACATAAAGAACCTCTTATAAAAATCAATGGCACACAGAGCGTTGATTATTGTTAGCTGGCACATTGACCATCTGCACGATTTATTTTTTTTATTTCTCTGCAGATAAAGCACTTATTAGTTCCTTGCCCAGGCAAGGGGCGAGCATTTCGTGACCCGCGCTTTGAAGGGCATATACTAACATAAAATGAAATAGACGATAAAACGCGGCAGGTACGTTCAGCCTGCGGTATCTCCATGACACAATACCACACACGATTTTTGCCTCTGGTTTTTGTTAAAATACACGGCTTAACCTTCTAGGAGACGTCATGGCTCGAGTTACCGCTGCCCTACCTGAGCAAGCCGCTCAGGAGCTACAAACCCTGCGCGACATCCTGCGCTGGGCAGTTACCCTGTTCAATACCCACGGCCTGCAATTTGGTCAAGGCACTGATAACGCCTGGGATGAAGCTGTCTATCTTGCCTTGGCGGGGTTAAGTTTGCCCATCGATAGCCTCACCCCTTTTCTCGATGCCCGCTTAACCCTGGATGAAAGAAAACAGTTGTGCCATTTGATGCAGCAGCGCGTCGAGCAGCGTCTGCCTGCTGCCTATCTATTCGGCGAGGCCTGGTTACAAGGCTATCGTTTTCGGGTCAGTCCGGATTGCATTATTCCACGCTCGCCCATTGCCGAACTTTTGGTAGAGCAACTACAGCCCTGGGTTGATGACCCCAGCAGACCACAGGCGATATTAGATTTATGCACAGGCAGCGGTTGTCTAGCCATACTGGCAGCCCTGTATTTCCCCCAGGCGCAGGTTGATGCGGTCGACATTTCACCAGCAGCACTCAAAATAGCTCACCGCAATGTCTCAGATTACAGTTTGGAACAGCAGGTGCACCTCATTGAAAGCAATCTATTCGACCAAATTCCATCGCGCCGCTACGATATTATTATTTGCAACCCCCCTTATGTGAATGCCCAGTCCATGGCTCAACTGCCTGATGAATTTCTCCATGAGCCCGCCTTAGCCTTAGCAGGTGGGACAGACGGCATGGATTACGTGCGCCGCATTTTGACCGCGGCGCCTAATTATTTAGCCGATGGGGGGTTTATCATTTTGGAGGTTGGCAATGAATACGCCAACTTTGTGCAGGCTTTTCCCCAGCTTGAACCTACCTGGCTAAGCACCGCGGCAGCCGATGAGCAAATACTACTTCTTTATAAAGAACAACTCTCACTGTGATACAGCTTAATCAAATCAGCTTGCGCCGCGGCCCCAAACTCCTGCTGGACCATTCAGCGCTTACCATTTACCCTCAAGAGCGGGTTGGTTTTGTTGGGCCTAATGGGGCTGGCAAAAGCAGCCTATTTGCCTTGCTCAGCGGCGCGCTTGAGCCCGATCACGGGCAGCTAAGCATACCCGCTGATTGGCAGCTGGCCCAGGTAGAACAGCAAATAACCACTCCAGAGCGCCCTGCCATTGAATTTGTTATTGATGGGGATCAGCATTTACGGAATCTGCAGCGCGAAAGGGCTGCCGTCGATCTCGATGACGGTGAAGCCATCGCCCTGCTGGAAACCGCCCTTAATGATGCGGGGGCATGGTCTGCCAATGCGCGCGCCGAACAACTATTAAGTGGCCTGGGCTTTGCGCCAGAACAGTGGCAATGGCCGGTACGACAATTTTCAGGTGGGTGGCAAATGCGCCTTGCCTTAGCACGGGCATTGATGGCACCCTCTGATTTGCTTTTGCTTGATGAGCCCACCAACCACCTGGACCTGGACGCCATGTTTTGGCTTGAACGTTGGCTTAGTCAATATCCCGGTACCGTGCTGGTTATTTCTCATGATACCGAGTTTCTTGATGCCGTTTGTGAGCATATCGTTCATTTCCACGGCCAAAAACTTGAACGCTATCGAGGCAATTACAGCAGTTTCCAACGCCAGCGGCTAGAAAAAGAACAACTGCAAGCAGCCACGCTCAAAAAACAACAGCAAAAAATTGCTCACCTGCAGCACTTTGTCGATCGTTTCCGCGCTCAGGCCAGCAAAGCCAAACAAGCGCAAAGCCGCCTTAAGGCCTTGGCAAAAATCCAGCCCGTCATACCCTTGGCTACTCAGGATGAAATCAGCATTCATTTTGAAAACCCCGACTTCATGCCTGACCCATTATTACGATTGGAGCTCGCCAACCTGGGCTATAGCAAACAAAGCAGCAAACCCCCCCAGCCCCACTCAAATGCCTCTCTTCGGAACGATGGTCAAGTTCAAACCCCCAACCAAAAAACCAATGTACAGGGGTCGGCGTCAGAGCCAGACCAAGGTGCCCAGTCTTCAGATAAGACAGTATTAACCAACGTTAATCTGACCATACGTGCTGGCAGCCGTTTAGGAATTTTGGGCATGAATGGTGCCGGCAAAAGTACCCTTATCAAAACCCTGGCTGGGCAGTTAGACTGCCTGACAGGTCAGCGTATCGCAGCCCAACAACTGCGCATCGGTTATTTTGCCCAGCAGCAGCTGGATATGCTCGATATCAATGCCAGCCCGTTGGATCACATGCAACGTTTGGCGCCCGATACAACTGAGGTCAAACTGCGCAGTTATCTGGGGCGTTTTGCTTTCCAGGGTAACCGCGCGACCGAGGCCATTACTCATTTTTCCGGTGGTGAAAAAGCGCGGCTAGCCCTTGCTTTGGTCGTGTGGGAAAATCCTAACTTGTTACTACTGGATGAACCTACCAACCATCTGGACATTGATACGCGTAATGCCCTCATTGAGGCGCTGACCGACTACGAAGGCAGTGTCGTCATCGTATCGCATGACCGGCAACTGCTTCGCCAAACCGTTGATGAGTTCTGGCTAGTCAGCGAGGGCAAACTGCGGCGCTTTGATGGGGATCTGGAAGATTACAAACAGTGGTTCTTTCAGCAATTGAATCTACAACGCAACCAAGCCCGGAATCGGGCACAAGAGCAGGTTGCCGCCTCCACGGGCATTGATGACGGGCATGGTAAAACGTTAGCCCCCACTGGGCAGCCAGGTGCAGCCATTACAACGGGTACGGCAACTCCTCCTCTAGCTAACCAAAACCTGGCACAGGCTGCCCCTGGCCATGAAGCGCATGACCCAGCAGCCACTACTGCCCCGGTGAATCGGCGCGAGCAACGGCGCCAAGCCGCCGCCCTGAGGCAGCAGCGCGCACAACTCACTCGGCCCATTGAAGCCGCCATACGAGACATCGAACAGCGCTTAGAGAAATACACGGCAGAACGCGACACGCTGCACGAAAAAATGAGCAGCGATAGTTTCTATAACGATGAGATGAGCGAAGAACGCGCTGCAATAATTGCCCGCGAAGGACAACTTAGCAAGGAAATTGCAGCGCTTGAAGAAGAGTGGCTTGAGCAGCAAGAAAAGCTGGAGAGCATCAAACTATAGCCTGACCCCAACCAGCAGTAGACTCTAGTACTACCAAAACGAATCAAATCAAATTGAATTAAAGAATTAAATCAAATTAAATCGAGTTTAGCGATCGCCAGAGCTAAATTCTTTTTGCCCACTTGCTGGAATTGAATTTCGGCCTGTGCATCGGCACCCTGCCCTTGCAGACGCAAGATGGTACCTTCGCCAAATTTGGGATGGCGTACCCCCGTGCCGATACGAAAATCTTTGCCATTCACCGTCACTACCTGCTGGCGGCGCAGTGCTTGGTCACTATGCGCTGCCTTAGGTTGCCAATTTTTTATATCAGCCCCAAGCTGATTCCCCCAACCAGTAGCGTCAGGTGCAAAACGCCCTGACTTAGGACTAAGCCAGCGTATATTATCTTCGGGCAATTCATCAATAAACCGCGAGTGTTGGAAGAAACGGCGCTGCCCATGCAGCATACGCGTATGGGCCCGGGTGATATATAAAGACTTGCGCGCCCGGGTCATGGCAACGTACATTAGGCGACGTTCCTCTTCCAGGTCTTCAGGCTGGTATAAACTGTGCTCATGCGGAAAGATGCCTTCTTCCAGGCCAGTTAAAAAGACCGCATCAAATTCCAGCCCCTTGGCAGCATGGACGGTCATGAGCTGGACTGCCTGTTGCCCTCGCTGGGCCTGCGTATCCCCCGCCTCGAGTGAGGCGTGGGTCAAAAAGGCACCTAATGGCGACATTGCAGACAAGGGCTCTACCCCTAATGCTTCTGCCAGCGGTCTGCCCGCCTGGGGTTGAACCTCGGGCGGTATTTGGCCCGCTGGATAATCATCAAACCCCTCGTCCTGTATGAAGACGGCCGCTGCGTTGACCAGCTCCTGAAGATTTTCCAGTCGCTCCTGCCCCTCTTTTTGTTGCTGGTAATGAGCGGCCAGCCCACTTTGTTCGGCCACCAGCTGTACTAATTCTGGTAATGACAGGCTTTGCGCCGCATGAGCCATGGATTGCAACAGCTGTATAAAACGACTTAATGCGGTGCCCGCCCGCCCAGTCATGTAGGGTACGGCACGATACAGGCTACATTGATGTTCGTGGGCCAAGGCACCCAATTGCTCTAGACTGCGCGCACCAATGCCTCGAGTAGGGAAATTAACGACACGAAGCCACGAAGTATCGTCATTAGGGTTATCTATCAATCGTAAGTAAGCCAAAACATGCTTGATCTCTTGGCGCTCAAAAAAACGTAATCCCCCGTAGACCCGATAAGGAATACCCGCCGTAAACAGGTGATGCTCTAGGACTCGGGATTGTGCATTGCTGCGATATAACAGGGCGATATTTTGGAGCTCTACCCCCTTGTCCTGTAAGGTTTGGATTTCCTGCAATATCCATTGAGCTTCCAGACTATCGGTTTCCAAAGCCCGGATTTGGATGGGCTCGCCTTGGCCTTGATCGGTCCATAGGTTTTTGCCCAGTCGGGTGCTGTTGGCAGCAATCAACTGATTGGCGGCATCCAGAATATGGCCGCTTGAGCGATAATTTTGTTCGAGGCGAATCACATGCTCGCGGGCATAGTCGCGCTCGAACTGAAACATGTTGTTGACATCAGCCCCGCGAAAGGCGTAGATGGATTGGTCGTCATCACCCACTGCAAAAATACTGCTTTGCTCTGCGGCTAACAAGGTAAGCCAGGCATATTGCAATGGGTTGGTATCTTGAAATTCATCGACGAGCAAATGCTGAAAGCGTTGCTGATAATGGTTGCGCAAAACGCTATTATTTTTTAAAAGCTCGTAAGCGCGGAGTAATAATTCGGCAAAATCCACCACCCCTTCGCGTTCGCATTGCTCTTGGTAGCGCGCATAAAAATCAATGCACAGCTGCCCAATTTTATCTTGAGCCTGACAGCTGGCTGGTCGCAGGCCGCGTTCTTTTTGCTGGTTGATAAAGCGCTGCAGTTCGCGTTGGCTGATAACATTATCGTCGTAACGCAGTTCTTTAAATAGCCGGCGCACAGCCGCCAGCTGATCTGCAGCATCCAGAATTTGAAAACTTTGAGGTAATCCTGCCTCGCGGTGGTGGTAGCGCAAAAGGCGGTTGCATAACCCGTGAAAAGTACCCACCCACATGCCTCGGGTATCTATGGGCAGCATGGCCTCGACGCGAGTAAGCATTTCGCGTGCGGCCTTATTGGTAAAGGTCACGGCCAAAATGGCATAAGGGCTGACCCCTTGCTTTTGGATCAGCCATGCAATACGTGTAGTCAGTACCCGGGTTTTGCCGCTACCTGCGCCCGCTAGCACCAGCACATGGTGATTGGGGTAGGTAACGGCTTGTCGCTGTGCTTCGTTAAGCTGTTCGATCATGCCACATAGCGGCGCAGACGGTGAGCAAACTCTTCGAGGCTTTCAATGCCGCTTTGCTGGGCACGTTGACACCACGCCCGTAGATCGGCCAGCAGCTGCTCGCTGGTGGCGCTTGAGCTTTGCCAAATGCGTGACAGTTCAATCTGCATATGCATCAGCGTGGACAATTCGCTATCCTTGTTTTCAAGCACTGTTTCCAGTTGGGCGCGTTCCTCGGGCTCGAGGATTTCGTCTTTAAGGCCGATCCATTCTTTGGAGCGCTTGATCAGCTTGAGTTTGTGGTGATCGAGTTTACCTATTGCCAACCCGCCTTGAGTACGCAGATAATCGAGCTCTTTTTTAGCGGCCTCACGCAGAATCTCTGCGTAGCGGTGCAAAATTTCATAACGGTGGGTAATAACACCCTGCAATGTGTCCAAATTGATGGAATCAACATCGGCATTTTGGGTCGCGGGCTCAAGGCGCAGTTTGGGTGCTACCTTTTTCACATGCGCAAGGCGGAAAAAGCGCAAGATGCTGATATAGGCCCAACCGATATCGAACTCGAACCAACGGTTGGAGAATTTTGCGGAAGAAGCAAAAGCGTGGTGGTTGTTGTGAAGTTCTTCGCCACCAATGATAATGCCGATGGGGACGATATTGGTGCTGGTATCAGGGCTAGCAAAGTTGCGATAACCCAAAGCATGCCCTACCCCATTAACCACACCTGCGGCCCAAAAAGGTATCCAGGCCATTTGGACTGCCCACACAGCCAAACCAACCAGACCAAACAAAGCCAGATCGATGCCAAGCATGATCATGATGCCCAGCAAGGTGTGCTTGGAATAGACGTTACGCTCGAGCCAGTCATCAGGGGTACCGTGACCAAAACGCTTGAGCGTTTCCTCGTTGCGAGCCTCTTGGCGGTATAGCTCGGCCCCACGGAAAAACACCATACCCAGGCCAAAAACAACTGGGGAATGAGGATCGCCATCGCGTTCGCAGCGTGCATGGTGCTTGCGATGGATAGCTACCCACTCTTTGGTTACCATGCCTGTGGTAAGCCACAGCCAAAAACGGAAAAAATGGGCTACAGCAGGATGCAGATCAAGCCCCCGATGGGCTTGGCCGCGATGCAAAAACACCGTGACGGATACGATGGTGATATGGGTGAGAATCAGGGTCACAATGACAATCTGCCACCATGAAAACTGCAGGACCCCACCAGCGAGAAAATTAAAGAATTCTTTCATAGAACGAAATGGTTGTGTTCCATTGTATATAAGCAATACCAGCAGTTTACCTTAGTTGCCAAGGTGTGCCTAGGAATGCCATAGGGTTGATGTTGAGCCGAATCAACAAAATGATGCCAAATCAAAAGAACCTAGGGTTTTTCACTAGCCCTTTAGGTCATGCGCTCATACGCGTTCATGCGCTTGCATACGTAAATAAGTAAGGCACCATCGATGCGACTGTGCAGGATTATAGCACTGCTCGATGGGCACGTCCGGAAACCTTGACGCGCCCTTGTGCATTTACGTGTACCCGGCCTTGGATTAGCCACTCGACAACTTGGGCATAAGTTTTGTGCTCTATTGGCAGCAACCGCGCTGCCAGCGTGTCGGCGTCGTCATCCTGTTGCACTGGAACGATGCCCTGGGCAATGGTTGGGCCGCTATCCAGCTCTGGCGTAACAAAATGCACGGTGCATCCATGCCATTGCAACTGCGCATCAATGGCTTGCTGATGGGTATTAAGGCCAGGAAACAAAGGTAATAACGAGGGGTGTATGTTAATAATGCGGTTTTTAAATTGCTGTATGAAAATGGGGGTTAGCACCCGCATAAAGCCAGCCAATAGTACATAATCAGGTTCATATTGCTGCACGCACTGAGCCAGCGCATTGTCAAATTGCTCACGCGTGGCATAATCTTTGTGTGCCACAACTTCAGTTGTCAGACCTTGTTGCTGGGCCCAAGACAGGCCCTGCGCATCAGGGCGGTTGGCAATCACGGCACAAACTTCAGCAGGCCAGCCCTGCTGCCCGATTGCTTGTACAATATTTTGCATGTTGCTGCCGCGGCCTGAGATCAAAATCACCAAGCGGCATGTCTTTTTTGTCTGTTCGTGCATAAAAGCTCCCTGCCAATCTAGCGCCTTTTCATATCGGGCGCCATTTTACACTAAATCGTTATTCCCTACGTTTTGTGTAGCTAATCAAAGGCAAAGCAGACAATCCAATGGGGCATGCAAATCTACCGCATGCTACCGATATCTAATGGCCAATTCTACGTTTAACCAATAACTATCGCCTTAAGCCTGTGAAATCCCTAACTGTTTACCGCTACTTACCCCGCTTTGATTCACAGCAAGCCAGTGCCGTGACAATAGGCAATTTTGATGGCGTTCACCTGGGGCATCAAAAGATCCTGCAAAGGCTTAGTCAGCATGCCAGGCAGGCTCAACTGGTGCCCACGGTCATGACCTTTGCACCTCACCCCCGAGCCTATTTTGCCCAACAGGCACGCCGCCCTGAACTATTTCCTGCACAGATCAGCACCTTGCGGGATCGGCTTGGCCTATTACATGAGCATGGCATTAAACAAATCAATTTGTTGCGCTTTAATCACGAACTGGCTGCTACCGAAGCCTATGAGTTTGTTGCCAATCTGCTTGTCAAAGGCTTGAATACCCGCTGGTTGCTGGTAGGTCGGGATTTTCGCTTTGGCCATCGCCGCAGTGGTACCATAGAGCTTTTGCAGCAAATTGGCCAGCAATTTGGCTTCGAGGTACATGCCATCGAGGATGTGGTCGACAACAAGCATCAGCGCATCTCCAGCACCGAGATTCGCATGGCTTTGGCCCATGGCGATTTAGCCGGGGCGCAACGTCAGTTGGGCCGCGTCTTTCGCGTCAGCGGACATGTTATTCATGGCCGTAAACTGGGGCGGAAGCTAAACTATCCCACTCTGAATTTGCGTGTGCCCAACCCTTTTGCCGCCCGCTCCGGGGTCTATGCCGTGCGGGTGCATGGCCTCGAGGAACAACCCCTGGCTGGGGTCGCCAGCCTGGGCATCCGCCCCACCGTCGAGGATCAAGGCCAATTGCTTTTGGAAGTTCATTTATTGGATCGTAATATCAATGCTTACGGTAAACTAATAGGCGTTGATTTTTTAGCTTTCTTACGTGACGAAGAAAAATTTCCCGATCTTGAATCGTTAAGGGCTGCTATTCAAAACGATGAACGCAGCGCACAGGACTATTTCACCTCTCATGGACTATAAACACACTCTCAATCTACCTGAAACCCCTTTCCCCATGCGGGGCAATCTTCCCAAACGCGAGCCTCAATGGGTGGCTCAGTGGCAAGAAAACAAAATCTATGAGGCTATCCGCCAAGCAAGTACCGGGCGTCCAAAATTCGTCCTACACGATGGCCCGCCCTATGCAAACGGTGATATTCACATTGGCCACGCCGTAAACAAAGTGCTTAAGGACATTATTGTCAAAAGCCGCAACATGGCGGGCTATGATGCTCAATACATACCGGGCTGGGATTGCCATGGCATGCCCATTGAAATCCAGATCGAGAAAAAATATGGCAAGAACCTGCCTGTGGCCGAACTGCAGAAAAAAGCTCGTGCCTTCGCATTAGAACAAATCGAGCGACAAAAACAGGATTTTATCCGTCTTGGCGTGCTGGGTCAGTGGGATAACCCCTATCTGACCATGAACTACAGCAACGAGGCTGATGAACTGCGGGTATTGGCGCGCATCATCGAAAAAGGTTTTGTCTTCCGTGGTCTAAAACCGGTCAACTGGTGTTTCGATTGTCGCTCTGCCCTTGCCGAAGCCGAGGTAGAATACGCTGATCGCACTGACCCTTCGATTTATGTCGCCTTCCCCTTTGCAGACCAAGAGGCACTGGCCAAAGCCTTTAATACCCAAGATATTAAAACCGGGGCAACCATTATCTGGACAACAACCCCCTGGACCATCCCGGCCAACCAAGCCTTAAATGTGCACCCGGAACATGAATACGCCCTGGTCAATTTAAGCCAGCCCCAAGCCTTTGGCGAGCAGATTATCGTAGCCCGCCAACTGGTTGATGATTTACTCAAAGAATGGGGTCTTGAAGGCACAGTCATCGCCACCGCTACCGGACAGGCCCTTGAGCTAATCCCGTTTTGGCACCCTCTGGCGCAACAAGATTCTGGCTATCAGCGCACAGCACCCATTTATTGTGGCGACTATGTCATGCTGGATTCGGGAACTGGGGTCGTGCACTCTGCCCCTGCCTACGGGGTAGAAGACTTTATCTCATGTAAAGCGCATGGCCTTGGCGACCAAGATATTATAAACCCGGTACAAGCCAATGGGGTTTATTCAGATAGCTTGCCCCTTTTTGGCGGGCAAAATATCTGGAAAGCCAACCCAGCCATTACCGAGGCCCTACAAACGGCAGGCAACCTGCTTAAGGTAGAAAAAATCCAGCATAGCTATATGCATTGCTGGCGTCATAAAACGCCCGTCATCTATCGTGCTACCAGCCAGTGGTTTGCCGGCATGGACAAAGACAATGTGACCGGGCATACACTGCGCGAAATGGCCCTGCAAGCAGTCGAAGACACCCGCTTCTATCCCAGCTGGGGCAAAGCTCGTTTACATGCCATGATTGCTAATCGCCCCGACTGGACACTTTCCCGCCAACGTCAATGGGGGGTGCCCATGGCTTTGTTTTTGCACAAGGAAACAGGTGAATTGCACCCAGACACCCCGGCCATTTTAGAAAAAGTAGCCACTTTGGTTGAGCAGCACGGCATTGAAATTTGGCAGCAGCTAAGTGCTGAAGATTTGCTAGGTACCGATGCCGCCAATTATGAGAAAAGCACAGATACTCTCGATGTCTGGTTTGACTCTGGCACTACACATGCAACAGTCATGGGCGGCCAGGCAGGTAGCCACATTAAGGGCTCTCATGCCCAGTCCCTACAATGGCCTGCTGATCTTTATCTCGAGGGCTCTGATCAACACCGGGGTTGGTTTCATTCATCGCTGCTCACCGGGTGCATGCTTTATGGCCGCGCACCTTACAAGGCTTTGCTCACCCACGGCTTTGTGGTTGATGGCAAAGGGCACAAAATGAGTAAATCGGTAGGTAATGTCGTCTATCCCCAAAAGGTAGCCGATTCGCTCGGGGCCGAGACCTTGCGCTTATGGGTCGCCGCTACCGACTACTCCGGCGAACTTTCCATTTCAGACGAGATTTTAAAACGTGTGGTAGAAGCCTACCGGCGCATCCGCAATACGCTCAAGTTCCTGCTTGGCAACATTGCCGATTTTGATTTTGAGCGGGATGCCCTGCCCATCGATGAATTACTCGAAATCGATCGCTATGCTTTGGCTCTGACCGAGCAGATGCAGCAACGTGCGCTGGGCTACTACGAGAAATACGAGTTTCACCCCATTGTGTCACGCCTGCAAACCTTCTGCTCAGAAGACTTGGGGGCTTTTTATCTGGATATACTCAAAGATCGCCTCTACACCACCAAAGCCCAAGGTTTGCCACGTCGCAGCGCGCAAACTGCGCTCTATCACATTACGCATGCCTTGCTACGCCTGATGGCGCCCATCCTGTCGTTTACGGCAGAAGAGGCATGGCAAGATCTGCATTTCAAAAGCGAAGAAAAACCCGAGACCATTTTCACCGAGCTTTTCTATCGTATCCCTCTTAGTGAAGATAGTGACGCTTTGCTGGAAAAATGGACCCAAATTCGCCAAATTCGTGCCGAAGTCATGCGCGAAATAGAACAAGTCCGTGCCACAGGCCAAGTAGGCTCATCGCTGGCCGCCGAGCTCAAGCTCTCTGCCAAAGACGAAGCACATGAACTGCTCCATTCGCTGGGCGACGACCTGCGCTATGCTTTTATTGTTTCAAAAACGCAGCTTGATAACAGCGCTAACGGGCTACACATTGAGGTATTGCCAACCGAACAGCCAAAATGCGAACGTTGCTGGCACCACGAGGCCAGTGTTGGCGCCCATGCCGAGCACCCCACCCTATGTGCACGTTGCATTGATAACATCGAGGGCCCCGGTGAACAACGAAAATTCGTCTAATACGAAGCACACTGATACCCAGCCAGCCCGCCACGGTGTAAGACACCGTGGTTTTTGGCTCTGGATTATCTTGGCTGTGGTCATCATTGCCCTCGATCAATACACCAAGAGCTTTTTCAGCCAGCACTTGTTCTATGCAGAGCGTTGGCCAGTGCTCCCATTTTTTGATTTTGTGCTATTGCATAATCCTGGTGCCGCTTTTAGCTTTTTGGCAGGTGCCGATGGCTGGCAGCGCTGGTTTTTTAGTGCCATTGCCCTGATTGCCACCTTCTTGATTGTTTATTGGCTGCAGCGCCAACCAGACAAAAAATTGTTTTGCCTGGCGCTCAGCCTGATATTGGGCGGCGCCCTGGGCAATGTCATCGATAGATTGCTACATGGTTATGTCATAGATTTTCTACTATTTCATTGGCAGGAGTGGTATTTTCCAGCCTTTAATCTTGCGGACATTGCCATTACCATAGGGGCAGGCCTGTTGATTCTTGAAGAGTTCCTGCGTCTGCGGCAATCTAAACAACAGCGTGAGCACGCTGACTAATACCTATGTCTTATTGTCAAAATAAACACCTGATTTTAGGCATTACCGGTGGCATCGCTGCTTATAAAGCCGCTGAGCTCGTCCGTCGGGGTCAAGAGCAAGGTTTGCGCATCGATGTGGTCATGACGCGTAGTGCACAAAATTTTGTTCACCCCCCCACCTTTCAAGCTCTGACTGGAAGCCGTGTGCTTACTGACCTCTGGGATCCACTGATCCCAGATAGCATGGCGCATATCCATTTAAGCCGTCAAGCTGACGCCTTCATGATTGCACCAGCAACTGCTGATATCATCGCACGTTGTGCTCAAGGACTGGCGGATGATCTACTCAGCACCATGGTGCTGGCCCGAGGCAGCTGCCCTTTATTTATGGCACCGGCAATGAACAAGGAAATGTGGGCCCATCCAGCCACCCAACGAAATATCGAACAGTTGCGGGTGGACGGGGTGCATATCCTTGGCCCCGCTGCCGGGGCCCAAGCCTGCGGTGAAGTCGGTAGTGGCCGCATGCTCGAACCACATGAATTGCTTGTGACGCTTAATCGCTTTTTTGCGCCAAAGCCGTTGGCAGGCAAAAAAGTGGTGCTTACTGCCGGACCTACCGCGGAACCCATTGACCCGGTACGAGTAATCAGCAATCGCTCTTCAGGAAAGATGGGCTATGCTATCGCTCAAGCTGCTGTTGAATCCGGTGCGCAGGTTATTTTGGTTTCAGGGCCGGTTGCCTTGCCTTGTCCTGCGGGGGTGCAATGCATTCCAGCACATACAGGTCGCCAGATGCACCAGGCGGTGATGGACACGGTACAAGATGCCGACATTTTCATTGGGGTAGCTGCTGTTGCAGACTGGTACGTGAAAAACGCCGCTCAGCATAAAATCAAAAAAGACCATCAAATAGGTCTTGATGGCCTCGAATTGGCCGAAAACCCTGATATTTTGGCAACCGTTGCCGGGCTGGAAAATCCTCCCTATTGTGTCGGTTTTGCAGCCGAAACCGAACATTTATTCGAGCATGCCCAAAAAAAACGCCAACGGAAAAAAATTCCCTTGCTGGTTGCCAACCTGGCCCAAGACACCATGGATTCCGATCACACGACCATGCATCTAATTGATGATAACGGGGTTCATAGCTGGCCCAGCAAAAACAAGGCACAGGCTGCTACTGATCTGATACAGGCCATCGCAGAGCGATTAGGCTAAACGTCTTGCTAGTGGCAATCCTCTTTCAGTCTCTGCCCACGGCCTCCTTTTTTTCTTATTTTGATGCTCCTTATTTTGGTTGCTTAACACAATGCTTACCGTAGAAATAAAAATACTTGATAGCCGGCTTGAACAAGCCCCTGAATATGCAACACCCGGTTCTGCCGGTATGGATTTGCGCGCTTGCATCGATACACCCCTTGAACTTGCGCCTGGTCAGGGAGAGCTTATCCCTGCTGGTTTTGCCATGCATATCGCCGACCCCAACTACGCATCTGTCTTGCTGCCTCGCTCGGGCTTGGGCCACAAGCATGGCATTGTTCTAGGCAATCTGACCGGGTTAATTGATTCTGACTACCAAGGCCCGGTCATGATATCTGTCTGGAATCGCGGCACAACCCCCTATACGATTGAACCTCTAGAGCGTATTGCGCAAATGGTATTTTTACCCATCCAGCAGGTGCAATTCCAACCTGTCGCTGATTTCAAAGATAGCGAACGAGGCGCCGGAGGCTTCGGCAGTACCGGTACACGCTAAAAAATATGGCTAAGCGCCCCTGAATATGGTCGCCTAAGGCATTTTCTCAACAACTGGGCACCCCCTAAAAACGAAAACGGTGATCGGGGTGCCTAGGCATATAAGAAACAGAGCTTAGACATATAAAGCGGAACTTAGCCATATAAAAGGCGAGACTTGGCATATAAAAGATCAGGGCCTGCTTGAGTATTCAAACAGGCCCTTTATTTAAAGGAAAGGAATGTCTTACCGGGTGGTGACCACATAATTGCCCAGTAGGCACCAAGGTCATCAGCCCTCTTGATTGGCTAACATGGCAGAGGTCTTGTCACCTTCGTCAGTGCTGGGCTTGTCATCAAAATCGAGATAGACCTCGTTGTCATCGTCAACATCAATCAGGACATTGCCCCCATTCACTAAGCGACCAAAAAGCAGCTCGTCAGCCAAGGCACGACGAATGGTGTCCTGGATGAGGCGATGCATGGGCCGCGCCCCCATAGCTGGATCAAAACCTTTTTCAGCCAAATGGGCACGCAATTTGTCGCTGAAGCTGATCTCAACCCGCTTCTCGGCCAATTGTTGTTCGAGTTCAAGCAGGAATTTGTCAACTACACGCAAAATGATTTCCTGGCTGAGGGCATTGAACGGAATGATGGCATCGAGACGATTACGGAACTCGGGGGTAAATGAACGTTCGATTTCGCGCAAATCATCGCCCTGGCTGCCACTTTGGGCAAAGCCGATGCTGACCTTGCTATAGGCTTGTGCACCTGCGTTCGTGGTCATAATCAGGATGACATTACGAAAATCTGCCTGGCGGCCATTATTATCGGTCAGCGTTCCGTGATCCATAACTTGCAGCAAAATGTTATAGACATCGGGATGAGCCTTCTCAATTTCATCGAGCAGCAAGACGCTGTGGGGGTGCTTGGTGATGGCTTCGGTCAGGAGACCACCTTGGTCAAAGCCTACGTATCCAGGCGGCGCCCCGATCAAACGTGAAACGGTGTGACGCTCCATGTACTCGGACATGTCAAAACGCACCAGCTCTACGCCCATGATAAAGGCCATCTGCCGTGCTAGCTCTGTTTTACCTACCCCCGTGGGCCCAGAGAAAAGGAAGGAACCAATGGGCTTGTCAGGATTACCCAAACCCGAACGTGACATTTTGATGGCAGCTGACAAGGCTTCGATTGCCTTGTCCTGACCATACACAACCGTCTTGAGATCGCGCTCGAGGTTGGCAAGTTTCTTTTTATCATCGGTAGATACCGACTGGGGCGGAATGCGTGCCATCTGGGCGACGATATTTTGTATGTCTGTCTTGCTGATGGTCTTCTTTTGCCTTGAAGGCGGCAGCAAACGCAGTGCTGCCCCGGCCTCGTCGATGACATCAATGGCCTTGTCAGGCAAAAAACGATCATTGATATGGCGGGCGGATAATTCAGCTGCTGCCACCAACGCAGATTGGGTATAGCGCGCGCCGTGGTGCTCTTCGAAATATTCTTTCAAACCGCGCAAAATTTGCACTGTTTCCGGTACCGTAGGTTCAACCACATCGATTTTCTGGAAACGGCGCGACAAGGCGTGGTCTTTTTCGAAAATGCCACGATATTCGGTATAAGTGGTGGCGCCCATGCATTTAAGCTCTGAGGCTGCCAAAGCAGGTTTTAACAGGTTAGAGGCATCAAGGGTGCCGCCAGAGGCAGAACCGGCGCCGATAAGCGTATGTATTTCATCAATAAATAAAACTGTGAATTCCTCTTGGGCCAGGGCATGCAAAACGGTTTTAAGCCGTTGCTCGAAGTCACCGCGATATTTGGTGCCTGCTAATAATGCCCCCATATCCAGCGAATAAATTACGGCATTTTGCAAGAGCTCGGGGACTTCATTGGCCACAATGCGCATGGCCAAGCCTTCGGCGATGGCTGTTTTACCGACCCCTGCTTCACCCACCAATAGCGGGTTATTTTTACGTCGACGGCACAGTACCTGAATGACGCGTTCGAGCTCTTTGTCGCGACCAATTAAGGGATCAATACGACCTTCGCGGGCAGCTTCATTCAAGTTGGTTGTGTAGAGCTCAAGTGGTGATTTTTGATTGTCATGACTGCGCGATTGTTGCTGCGAGCCTGAATTGGTTGGTTGCGATGGTCGAGCACTGGAGCGGATGGGCGCTGCCGTGCCCCCTGACTTGGTAATGCCATGAGAAAGATAATTAACAACGTCTAGCCGAGTAATTTTTTGCTGGTGCAAATAATATACGGCATGAGAGTCTTTCTCGCCGTAAAGGGCAACCAATACATTGGCGCCAGTCACTTCGCCCTTGTTACCAACGCTAGACGAGACATGCATGATGGCACGCTGGATGACACGTTGAAAACCCAAGGTGGGCTGTGCATCTGCCTCACTGTGGTTGGGGTTGATGGGCGTATTTTCTTTGATAAAAGTACTGAGGTTTGTTCGGAGTTCATCGATGTTGGCCGCACAAGCGCGCAGCACCTCGACTGCTGATGCATTATCGAGTAATGCCAGCAATAGATGCTCGACAGTCATGAGCTCATGACCGGCTGCTCGGGCGTCTTTGAAAGCTTTCTGCAAGCTTAGCTCTAATTCTTCGGAGATCACGCTTCCTCCTAGTTGAGATTGGCTAGTGCCTCAGTCTTGGTCTAAAAAGATAGGCTCCATAACACACTTTAATGGGTGTTCACTGCTTCGTGCAAGTTGGTGCACTAACTCGACCCGGGTTTCCGCGACATCATGCGGATAGACCCCGCAAATACCGCGTCCCTCATAGTGTATTTTTAGCATAATTCGTTCAGCTTCGGGCGCTGACTTATGGAATACACGCATAAGCACGCTGACAACAAAATCCATGGGCGTAAAATCGTCGTTCAGCATTACGACTTGGTACATCGGGGGTCGAGACAGCTTTTCCTGGTGATCGAGAGCGGTGATTTGGTCTTTTTGTGTCTGGATAGCCATAGCTGACTAGGTAATTTCCATAGTTGACTGAGTTAAACAATATTAAGCATCATCAAGGTAACCCTTTAATGAAACTAAAGGCTGGTTTTAAAAGAGGGGACTCTGGTTTACAACTTTGTTGTTATTGTTTTTGACGATTTAAATAAGTAGAGGCTGTTCGCATGTCTGAAGTTCATACGCCCATTGTTGGGGATGGCAACAAACACACAGGAACCGTAAAGTGGTTTAACGATGCAAAGGGTTTCGGGTTCATAACCCCCGACGGTGGTGGCGAAGACTTGTTTGCACACTTTTCATCAATACAAATGAATGGGTTTAAAACATTAAAAGAGGGTCAAAAGGTGCATTTTGAAATCGCCCAAGGCCCCAAAGGTCAACAAGCTCTAAATATTACCGTGGCGCTTTGACACCATAGCCATATTATAAAACAAAAATCAAAGTGCTTTTTCCCGTTTTAAGTATCACCCTATGAAGTTCACTATACCAGGGCGTGCGCGCCCTGCATTTTTTTCCCCTGCTGCATCAGCCGGTTTTTTCTTTGTGACATCGGCCAAGCAGTACCCTATACCGCCGGCACGGCCTAATCGACACCATCGCTATTCACTTCGACAATCTCATCTGCGCCGGCTTCTTCAACCAAGACATCTTCTTAATTTCATCGGGCTTCAACTGTCCCCGCCCCTGCGGGTGCCGCAATTTCCGCTAACGAAATTCCCGTTCGCGAAATTCCTGCTGACGCTATTCTTGTTGGCGTTGATGTCAGGCTCTCCTTCGGCATGGGCGCAGTCTTTGCCCCTCTCAAAACCGCTGCAACAAATTACCTTGGGTATCGGTCAGAGCTCGATCACTGCCGAGGTTGCCGATACTGAAAGCACGCGTGCCCTGGGGTTAATGTACCGGCAGCATATGCCTGATGAGGCGGGCATGCTTTTTGTATTCGAACAGCCCAAGATGCCCTGTTTCTGGATGAAGAACACTTATATCCCTCTAAGCATCGCCTTTATCACGGCAACAGGTCAGATCAGTTCCATTCTCTCCATGGAACCAGAGCGCACGGATCCTCACTGCCCCATCGAGCCCATCTTGTACGCGCTCGAAGTTAATCAGGGGTGGTTCGAGCGCAACGGCATCCAAGCGGGCGATAAAATAACCGGGCTACCCAGCAATTCAGGCCAATAAAAAGGCTGCCCACATTGGACAGCCTTGATTGGGGTGAAATAAGCGTAAACAAGGATAACTGCTTATTCATGCGGTGTGTGCCCGCATCGCATCATGACCGGTCTCCCTGCTTGGAACTGCCAGCTGCCATGCTTTGACACACCCTATCGTAAAACGATCATACCCGCTCAACAATTAACGCGATCCCCTGCCCGACGCCAATGCACATGGTGCATAAAGCGTAGCGACCATTGGTGCGGTGCAATTGGTTCACAGCGGCAATAACCAACCGCGCCCCGCTCGCCCCCAAGGGGTGACCTAAAGCGATAGCACCACCATTGGGGTTCACGCGGGGGTCATCATCAGCCAGCCCCAAATCGCGCAACACTGCCAGCCCCTGTGCTGCAAAAGCTTCGTTAAGCTCTATCACATCCATCTGGTCAAGAGTCAGGCCAGTTTGGGCCAGCACCTTTTTAGTTGCAGGGCTGGGGCCTATGCCCATGATGCGAGGCTCAACGCCCGCGCAAGCCATGCCCACAATACGGGCTCTGGGGGTTAAACCGCTTTTTTCTGCCATCGCGCGAGATGCAATCAAAATGGCGCATGCACCATCATTGACCCCTGATGCGTTACCCGCGGTGATGGTGCCATCTGGGCGCACAATTGAACGCAGGGCAGCCAGTTTTTCCAAGCTGGTTGCACGTGGGTGTTCGTCCTTGTCAACGATGAGGGGCTCACCGCGACGCTGCGGGACGCTGACTGGTACGATCTCTTCTGCCAAAATCCCAGCTGCCTGAGCCGCAGCAGCCCGTTCCTGGCTGCGCAAGGCCATGGCGTCTTGGTCCTCGCGGGAAATGTTGAAATCGTCCGCTACGTTCTCAGCGGTCTCGGGCATTGAATCGATGCCGTATTGCTCTTTCATGAGCTTATTGACAAAGCGCCAACCTATTGTGGTGTCATAAACGGCGTTAGCACGGCTAAAGGCGGCCTCGGCCTTGGGCATCACAAAGGGTGCACGCGACATGCTCTCTACCCCGCCGGCAATAATCAACTGCCCTTCTTGGCAGCGAATGGCTCGGGCTGCAGAGCCTACTGCATCAAGACCAGATCCACACAGGCGGTTAATGGTCATTGCAGCAGCACTGACTGGAAGGCCAGCCAATAGGGCAGACATTCGGGCCACGTTACGGTTATCCTCGCCCGCCTGGTTGGCACAACCGTAAAGAACATCATCCACCTGCTCCCAATCGACATCTGGATTACGTTCCATCAGGGCGCGGATGGGAATAGCCCCCAAGTCGTCAGCGCGGACCGCGGCCAGACCGCCACCATATCGGCCAAAAGGGGTGCGTACCCCATCACAAATATATGCTTCTGTGCTCATCAAAGCCTCCGTAAAAACGTCAACGGATTGTTTCCGTCAAAATGAAAATTTGTCCCGATTGTACTGGCCTTTATTATTGCTCTTGTGCTTTATGCCCAGTATGTCCATTAAGTGTGACCAGGAACGAACCCGTCGAGGATGCCATCTCGTTCTGTGAGATTATAGCCGGCTTACCGTAGCCCATCGCAGCTTTTACTGCCTATCGGACGGCGATTTTTGCATTGCAAAAAAACACCCTGCGGAACCTGGTCTGCAGGGTGTCAGTACAACTACCTTGTGGAATAGTCGCTATGCAGGGCTAAAATTAGCCAGCAAAATTTTGCTCGACAAATTTCCAGTTAACAATTTGCCAGAAGTTTTCTAGATACTTGGGACGGGCATTGCGGTAGTCAATGTAATAAGCATGCTCCCAGACATCACAGGTAAGCAGAGGCTTGTCATCGGTGGTAAGTGGGGTTTCGGCATTGCTGGTATTCACGATATCAAGGCTGCCATCTGCCTTTTTGACCAGCCAGGTCCAGCCGGAACCAAAGTTGCCTGCTGCTGAAGCATTGAAGGCATTTTTGAATTCTTCGAAGCTGCCCCACTTGTCGTTAATGGCCTGAGCCAGTGCACCGCTAGGCACACCACCAGCATTAGGGGCAAAACCATTCCAGTAAAAGGTGTGATTCCAGACCTGAGCCGCGTTATTGAATACGCCCCCAGAAGACTTTTTCACCACCTCTTCGAGTGAAGCAGACTCGAACTCTGTGCCTTTGGTGAGATTGTTCAGATTGGTGACATAAGTCTGATGATGCTTGCCATAATGATACTCGAGCGTCTCCTTGGAAATATAGGGCTCGAGCGCGTCCATGGCGTAAGGGAGTTCTGGAAGTTTAAATGTCATCGATATTTTCCTTAAAAAATCAAACCAAGGCATAGGATGCTCCTATGCCCACCCGACTGAAAATACCTACTATTTTAAAGCAGATTATTGCTGCCTAAATGGGTGCAGCAAAAGCCGGCGGGCCCAGCGCACCCATTGCATTGCTTTAAGTCTAACGCATTTTTGAATGGTCATGCGTTATTATCACAAACAATGTCATAAAATACAGTGTCATACCAGCCAGGATGACAGGGTCAACATTAATACAATTCAAAGTATCGATGCAACCCGGGCGGCCACCGCCCTGCAGACCACATTTTAAAGGACAAAAACGGTGTATACCCTTATTGAAGCAGCAGGTTGGCCTATTTGGTTTTTGATTGCCTGCTCTGTAATTGGCTTGGCCATTGCCCTTGAGCGTTTTTATCAACTACGCAGCTCACGCATTGTGCCGCGGACAGCACGCCAATTCGCGCAAGACCTGGCACAACAAGAGGCCCCTAACCTGGAAAGTCTTGAGCGACTGCGCCTATCTCCGTTGGGTCGGCTATATGCGGCTCTAATACAGGAAAAAGACCAGCCTGCGGCAATACGTGAACAAGTTGCTCGCGAAATTGGGCAAAGCATTGGCTTTGGTCTATACCGATTTTTGCCTGCCTTGGGCACTATCGCCGTCATTGCCCCCTTACTGGGATTATTTGGTACCGTGATTGGCATGATCGAGCTTTTTGGCGCATATACCCCGCAGGGCAGCAACCCTGATCAATTTGCCCGTGGCATTTCCATTGCCCTGTACAATACAGCCTTGGGAATCATCATTGCTATTCCCGCCTTAATTTTCCACCGCTATTTTCGTAGTCGGGCCAATTACTTTTTGCAACTATTGGAAATCGAGGCCGCCCGTTTTAACCGCTTTATCGATTTAATTCATGGAAACACTGGGCCTTCCAGAACTGCACCACAGCCCTGAAGATCCTACCGGAGCGTACCCGGTCAGCAGAAGCTTGCACGATTAAATCAGACTATTTGATAACGCTTTTATTTGTTAGTGCTTTTGCTGACAGCCTAAAACCCCTTTTGTTGACTGCCATAGCCCTGATACCCTATCGCCATGACGCACTTTAACGCCCGTTGGCAAATTCCCGACGATGATCAGCTTGAAATCAATGTCATTCCATTGATCGACATTTTGCTGGTTGTACTGATTTTTATTACGGCGACCACAACCTTCAGCGCCATTCGGCCCATAGAATTGGAATTGCCCCAAAGCCATCAGGACACCAGCCCAGCCTCAGGGGCACTGCTCATTATCACGCACGAAGGTCAGTACGCACTGGATGGCAATTTATTAGCCAATGATTCACATAGTTTGCAACAGGCGTTGGCACAATTGGATAACAAAACCGAGCTATTGATCTTGGCTGATGCCAATACACGGCATGCCCATGTCGTCACCGCCCTGGATGCTGCCCGTCAAGCAGCCATTGAACGGGTTTATTTTGCTACGGAACAAGAATCCGGGACGACACCATGAAGGCAAAACTTAGCCAATGGGCGCATCGGCAGTGGCAAAAACGAGGTCTGATCGCCTGCCTGCTTTACCCATTTAGCCTGATAACCGGCGCCATTATCCGTAAGCGTCAACGTCAGCCAATTGAACCCTTGGCAGAAAAATATCCCCCCATCATAGTCGTTGGCAATCTGCTGGTGGGGGGCACTGGCAAAACCCCAGTGGTTATTCATCTCTGCCATCAGTTGCAAGCGCTTGGCTGGCGCCCTGGCGTAATTAGTCGCGGTTATGGCAGTCGGGCTACAGAGCAACCCCAGGGGGGATTTGCCCCACTGGACCCCGATACAGTCGGCGATGAACCTAGCTTGATAGCCCAGCAGACCGGGGTCGCGGTCGCTGTGCACCCCCTAAGGCTGCGTGCTATAGAAAAACTGCTACAACTGGCGCCTGATTGCGATGTCATTATTGCCGATGATGGTCTACAGCATTACCAACTGCCTCGGGCCATTGAAATTGTAGTTCAAGACCAGCGCGGCGTCGGCAATGGCTGGCTCATTCCTGCTGGCCCTTTGCGCGAACCGCCAGTACGGCTGAAAACGGTAGACTGGATTATTCAGCACCATCCAAGCCGTCCTGCAGCGACCCAAGCAGCTTTACCAGAATTCAAGCAAAACCAAGGGCCCGAACAAATTGACATGTGGTTAGCCCCAACCTGCCTGGAGCAGCTCTGTACCGGCACCCGGCTCACGGTCACTCAATGGCAACAACGTTTTAAAAACCAGCCGGTGCAGGCCTTGGCAGGTATCGGCCAACCACAACGATTTTTTTCCTTACTTGAAGCGCTGGGCCTGCCGTTGCAGCACCGTCTGTCTTTGGCTGATCACCAACCTTTACAGGCGGCCGATCTACATTCTTTTTCTGCGGCGCCAATTATGATAACCGCCAAAGATGCCATCAAATTACAGGAAACAACTTTGGGCCAGGACAAGCGGTTTTGGGTGGTTCATGTGCATGCCCAGTTCACACCCAATGGCTGGTCGGCCAGGGTGGCTCAGCAGCTGCGCCAAAATACCCACAACCTCAATACTTTCCCCTATACTAAACACCAGAAAACATAGCACAATGGATTATCACCTGGGGCAAAGCACCCCCACCGGTTAAGAGGTTTCATCATGGATAAAAGAATTTTAGATGTTTTGGTCTGCCCCCTGTGCAAATCCCCTGTCCATTATGACGAGCACAAACAGGAATTAATCTGTAAAGCCGATCGGCTGGCTTTTCCCGTGCGCGATGGCATGCCCATTATGCTCGAAGATCAGGCCCGTGAACTCGACCCCAACGAAGAACCTTAACCATGTCATTCTATGTGCTGATCCCCGCGCGCTTGGAATCCACGCGGTTGAAAAATAAAATGCTGCTCGATCTAGAAGGGTTACCATTGATTGTGCGTACGGCGCGTCAAGCTCAGCAATCGGCCGCAGCTCAGGTTTGGGTCGCCACCGACAGCACCCAAATAGCAGATACAGTGCGGCAATACGGTATCCAAGCCGTCCTTACACAAGACCACCCCACCGGCACCGATCGCCTGGCAGAGGCAGCGCAATTATTGCAGTTCAAAGACCAGGATATCATCGTCAATGTCCAGGGGGACGAACCGTTGATCGACCCTGCATTAATTGACCAAGTTGCGGCCCAATTACAAAACGATGCCCAAGCCAGCATGGCAACAGCTGCCGCTCCACTTGCGGATGGCCCCAGCCTGTTTAATCCCAACATTGTGAAGGTGGTGTGCAACACCAAACAACAAGCCCTTTATTTCTCCCGCGCGCCCATCCCTTGGGCACGCGATGCATTTGACAGCTATCAAGAAGATACACAGCAGCCTGCCCATCGACTAACCCCTGTACATGCCCGCCACCACATCGGTATCTATGCCTATCGTCATGCGTTTTTGCAGCAATTCCCCGTCTTGCCGACCGGCTCCCTTGAGCAACTGGAATCCCTTGAGCAGCTGCGGGCACTAGAGCACGGGCACATTATTAGCGTCTACCTTTGCCCTGAACCCCCTGCGGGTGGCGTGGACACTCTCGATGATCTCAGACGCATCCGTCGTTATTTGCAGCAACCACCCACCGAGAATTGATATTTGCCAAATACAAGGCAGCACTTTTCACCCTAACCCACTTGCCCAAACTGTCTTAAACCGTGGCTTACCCACTAAAGGCGCATTGATGTTCAGGCTGCTTTTCGGCTAATATCTGGGGCTTACATTTCAGGAGAAGCATTATGCGATTAATACTACTGGGCCCTCCGGGGGCTGGAAAAGGAACCCAAGCTGCTTTCATCGTAGAGAAGTTTTCCATTCCGCAAATCGCTACGGGTGACATGCTCAGGGCGGCAGTCAAAGCACAAACGCCATTGGGGCTGGAAGCCAAAAAGATTATGGATGCCGGTCAGCTTGTCTCCGATGAAATCATCATTGGTTTAGTCAAAGATCGACTTAAGCAAGACGATTGCGCTCAAGGCTACCTCTTTGACGGTTTCCCACGGACCATCCCCCAGGCAGATGCGCTCAAAAATGAGCAAATCAAACTTGATTTTGTCGTTGAGCTCGAGGTGCCCGAAGAAGCTATTATCGAACGTATCAGCGGCCGGCGCGTACATCCAGCCAGTGGTCGCACTTATCATGTCAGCTTTAACCCGCCAAAAAACGCGGGCCAAGACGATATCACTGGCGAGCCCCTGGTACAACGCGATGATGACAAAGAGGAAACTGTTCGCCAACGCCTTGAAGTCTATCAGCGCCAAACGCGCCCATTAGTTGACTATTATGCGCAGTGGGCCAGCTCTGGAGACCCCTTGGCACCTGCTTACCGCAAAGTATCCGGTGTTGGCCAGGTAGAAGAGATTCAACAACGTATTCTTGATGCGTTAAACTCTCAATCATGAGCTAAAGTAAGCTAAAGCGCCCCTGCGCAATACCTCGGGTAGCTTTGGCTTGTTCCCGTGAACTTGCTGAGACAGACTATGAAAATAAAAGATAACGTATTTATCGTAACTGGTGGAGCGTCAGGCTTGGGTGCTGGTACCGTAAAAATGCTGCACGAGCAGGGGGCAAAGATCCTGATCGCTGACATACAAGACGAAGCGGGTGAAGCCCTTGCCAAAGAACTTGGGCAACACTATCGGCGCTGCGATGTCACCTCGGCCGAAGATGCACAAGCCGTCATCGACGCTGCTGTAACGCTGGGCCCACTGTACGGGCTAGTTAACTGCGCGGGCATTGCGCCGGCCGCACGCACCATTGGCCGCGAAGCGGCTCACGATCTCGAACTGTTCAAACAGGTGGTCGAGGTAAACCTAATTGGTACCTTTAACATGAACCGCCTCGCCGCTTTTGCCATGAGCAAAAACGAACCCCAAGACACGGGGGAACGAGGGGTTTTAGTCAACACAGCCTCAGTCGCCGCCTATGACGGTCAAATTGGTCAGGCCGCCTACGCGGCATCCAAAGCCGGCGTGGCAGGCATGACTCTACCTATCGCTCGCGATCTGGCCAGTTTGGGTATTCGCTGCGTAACTATTGCCCCGGGCATCTTCGGCACACCCATGATTTTTGGCATGCCGCAAAATGTCCAAGACTCGCTGGCAGCCAGCATCCCCTTCCCTTCACGTCTGGGCCGACCCGAAGACTATGCCAAACTGGTTTATAGCATCATTGATAACGACATGCTCAACGGGGAAACCATTCGCCTAGATGGCGCCATCCGCATGCCGCCCCGTTAACCACCCAGGGTTTTCATTTGTACCAGCCTCCCGGCAATGAAAATTTTTCGATCAGCCGCACTCATTAGCGGCTTTACCTTTTTATCGCGCATCACCGGTCTGGTGCGCGATATCCTTATCGCTCGCAGCTTTGGTGCCGGTGGCTTTACAGACGCCTTTTGGGTCGCCTTTCGAATTCCCAACCTGTTGCGCCGTCTCTTTGCTGAAGGGGCTTTTTCGCAAGCCTTTGTGCCCATCCTGGGAGAAGTCAAAAACAACCAAAGCCCTGCGGCTACCCAACAACTAATTGATCGGGTGGCCTTAGTCTTAAGCAGCGTGCTCATGCTCGTGACATTAGTTGGCATGCTCGCTGCCCCTTGGGTCGTCAGCATGATGGCAACAGGTTTACGAGCCCCAGAACGGCACGCTGAATTTGATGCCGCCATTTGGATGACGCGCACCATGTTCCCCTACATTCTATGCATGTCGCTGGTTGCTTTTGCCAGCGGCATCCTGAATACATGGAGCCGTTTTGCCATCCCCGCCTTTACTCCCGTACTGCTGAATTTAGCCATGATCGCGGCAAGCTTGTGGCTCGTGGAATATTTCCATACCCCTATTTATGCGCTGGCGGTGGGCGTCATGATAGGCGGGGTATTACAACTGGCACTACAGTGGTCTGCGCTTATGCGTTTACGCGTAGCCCCGCGCCCTAGCTGGCGACTGAGACAAGCCCTTCGGGATCCCATTGTGCAAAAAATATTAAAAAAAATGGTCCCAGCCACTGTAGGGGTTTCTGTGGCCCAAATATCCATCCTGATCAACACCAACATTGCAACCTGGCTGCGCTCAGGCAGCGTGACCTGGCTTTCCTTTGCTGACCGCCTGATGGAGTTCCCCAGCGCCCTGCTGGGAGTAGCGCTTGGCACGGTACTACTTCCCTATTTGTCTGCTGCCTATGCCAAACAGGCTCATGACACGTACCAAAATCTGCTCAATTGGGGTCTGCAACTTGTTTTTTTGCTTGGGCTGCCCGCTGCTTTGGGCATGGCCCTGCTATCACAGGGTCTGGTAGCCACCCTGTTTAATTACGGCGCTTTTGGTGCAGCAGATGTCTATGCCACCCAAACAGCAGTCATTGCCTACGCGTTTGGGCTTTTGGGACTACTGGCGATTAAAATTCTTGCCCCGGCCTTTTATGCCCGCCAAGACATCAAAACACCAGTACGTATTGCCATGGTTGTGCTGGTGCTCACACAGCTGATGAACCTAGTCTTTGTACCTTGGTTAAAACACGCTGGCCTAGCCCTGTCAATTGGGTTGGGAGCTTGTCTAAATGCAGGCAGCCTGTTTTATATTTTGCGCAAACGCCAGGTATTGCAGCTTGGCTCGCACTGGCGGCCCTTCTTTATGCGTCTGCTTCCAGCCTTGCTTGGCATGGGCGTTTTTGTATTTTTTGTTCAACAACCTCTAGACTGGGTAGCCTTGGGTGCCCACCCGCTGCTGCGTGCCGGCTACCTGGGTGCAATCGTTTTGGCTGCGGCCCTGGTTTACGGGGCATTATTACTATTATGCGGTTTTCGACCGCATCATCTGACACGCCCCCAATAAAATAGATAGGGCCTGTTGTCTGCTTCACACCTTTTACCCTGGAAAAGCGGGAATGTCTTGTTTTCCCTGGCTTTACCTTTACAAGCTTATTTAGTTGGTATAATATTCTTCTTTTGGTCCGATTAAACCTGATACTTATATAAAATTATGGCAAACACTCCACAAGCTCGAAAGCGCGCCCGCCAAGCGGCCGCTAACAATCGTCACAATGCAAGCATGCGTTCCATGATGCGCACATCAATCAAGCGCGTTCGCCAAGCCATCGATGCTGGTGATCAGGATGCTGCCAACGAAGTTTTTCGCAAAGCTTGCAGCGTTATAGACCGTATCGCTGATAAAAACATCATCCACAAAAACAAGGCTGCCCGACATAAAAGCCGTCTGGCCCATGCCATCAAGGCGATGTCTTCCTAATCATTAGGGTTCGGTCGGTACCAACAGAAAAAGGGTGCAATCTGCACCCTTTTTTGTTGTCAAAATTTTGTTCCCAAAAGCGCGAATAACGTACTAACCGGACCAACCACGGCAGACACTAACCAGGGCAGCCCCCTCGTTAGGGATGCCTAGCGCCTTAAGCCTGCCCTTCTTTGTCAAAATCCTCGACACTCATACCCGAGGTTTTCAGATTGTTATCCCGAGCAAAGTTGCAAACAAACTTCCAAGCTAATGGTTCCAAATCGCGCAAACGACTATCCACCACAACACAACGTACCCCATCAATAAAACGGGGGACCACATAGGGTGAATACGTTAAGGGGCCACCTACACTACCCTCGGGCCTGAATTGCGATAAAACCCCGGCCAAGCGTTCCGCCCAATCACTGGGTCGAAAGCGCTGGTCAGTCAAAGTTACCCCATGGATGATCAACTTTTCTGGTTTGGTCATAGAACCTTCCAACTTTTTTAGCGCTCGCTCAGAGCGAAAACAACAAGGCGCATTGTAACCTATTGCTTACGGGTCCACACCTATCCTTTCAAGCGTCGGCTATTTAACAGCTCAAAGCACGACTAAAGTGGGATAACCCGCAGTGGTCAAGGGCAACAATTGCTGGTACTATAATTTTTTTTAACGGTATCGCCTGATTATGAATGCATCAGTAACACCAGCCCCCATTCGGCATTTTCTTCAATTCAATGATTTCTCTAGAGACGAAATCCTGTACCTGCTCAAGCGCGCCCAGCTGATCAAAGATCGCTTCAAGCGTTACCAGCCCCACATGACTCTGCACGACCGCACCTTGGCCATGGTATTTGAAAAAGCTAGCACTCGCACTCGGGTGTCCTTTGAAGCAGGCATGTACCAAATGGGGGGCTCAGTCATCCATCTCACCACCAGCGATTCCCAGTTGGGCCGGGCAGAGCCCATTGAGGACACCGCGCGGGTCATTTCACGCATGGTTGACTTGGTCATGATCCGCACCTTTGAGCAAGAGCGAATTGAGCGCTTTGCTGCCTATTCTCGTGTACCCGTTATCAACGGGCTCACCAATGAGTATCACCCCTGCCAGATCCTGGCCGATATTTTCACTTTTAACGAATTTCGCGGCACACTCGAAGGCAAAACGGTAGCCTGGATAGGTGATGGCAATAACATGGCCTACACCTGGTTACAAGCTGCCGAGCTACTTGGTTTTAAGCTGCATTTTTCGGCTCCTAAAGGCTACGAGCTAGATGATACTACCGTACAACAGCACCAAGGCGTCGTCCGCTTATTTGACGATCCTTACGAAGCATGCCGTGGCGCTCATTTGGTTACCACCGACGTCTGGACCAGCATGGGCTTCGAAGACGAAAACGAGGTGCGCCGCCAAGCCTTTGCACAGTGGTGTGTCAATGAAAAAATGATGGCTTTGGCCGATGCTGAGGCCCTGTTTATGCATTGCCTACCCGCCCATCGTGGCGAAGAGGTCAGCGCTGCTGTGATTGACGGGCCCCAAAGTGTTGTCTGGGACGAGGCGGAAAACCGCATGCATGTCCAAAAAGCCCTCATGGAATTTTTATTGCTGGGCATGCTCGATAACTAAACGGCGCCATAACGGCTGCGGCATAAGAAATAACAAGCGCCCACAACTAGTGGGTGCTTGTTATTGGGTGCCATGTGATCAGTACTGGTCATAACCCAGAACTTGATCAGTGCTGACAATAATCGTCATACCCAGCCTCGACCGGCAGCATGCCGTCTGCCGGCCATATCAGTGGGTGATTATTTTTTCCCCGTGCGTTCACCCTTTAGCTGGACAAAGCTGCTACCACTGGCAGGTGCCAGCAAGCCAGACTCGGTATAGGTAAATAATTTTTCACGGGTATCAGCAATATCAAGATTGCGCATCGTCAATTGGCCGATACGATCACGCGGGGTAAAGCTATCATCACCCTCTTTTTCCATGGTCAGCCGATCAGGATGATAACTAAGGTTGGCAGACTCGGTATTCAGAATGGTGTAATCGTTGCCACGGCGCAGTTCTAACGCCACTTCACCAGTTACAGCGCGCGCGACCCAACGTTGGGCACTTTCACGCAGCATAATCGCCTGCGGATCAAACCAGCGTCCTTGGTACAACAAACGGCCCAAACGCAAACCATTAATACGATACTGCTCGATGGTGTCTTCATTATGGATGCCGCTAACCAAGCGTTCGTAGGCAATATGCAGCAAAGCCATTCCAGGGGCCTCGTAAATGCCCCGGCTTTTAGCTTCGATGATGCGATTTTCGATTTGATCGCTCATGCCCAAACCGTGACGCCCCCCGATACGGTTGGCTTCCAGCATGAGTGCTACCGGATCGGTGTATTCCACCCCGTTTAAAGCCACTGGTACCCCTTCATTAAAGCGGATACGCACCTCTTCAGGCTCAATGGCGACATCGTCACGCCAAAAGGCCACCCCCATAATGGGCTCTACGATGTGCATGCTGGTATTAAGAAACTCAAGATCTTTGGCCTCGTGCGTCGCGCCCAGAATATTTGAGTCGGTAGAATAGGCCTTTTCGGCAGACATCCGGTATTCAAAACCGTGTGCCTTCATAAATTCGGACATTTCAGCGCGACCACCCAGTTCGTCAATGAACTGCTGATCGAGCCAGGGTTTGTAAATTTTTAGTTGTGGGTTGGTCAGCAAGCCATAGCGATAAAAACGCTCGATATCATTGCCCTTGTAGGTGCTGCCGTCGCCCCATATGTGGACGTCGTCCTCTTTCATGGCGCCCACCAGCATCGTACCAGTGACCGCGCGCCCCAAAGGGGTGGTATTAAAATAGGTCACCCCAGCTGTGGTGACATGAAAGGCACCACTTTGAATGGCAGCAATTCCTTCAGAAACAAGCTGTTGGCGGCAATCAATTAAACGGGCCTTTTCAGCACCGTAAGCCAGGGCTTGACGCGGGATGGCTTCATAATCAGACTCGTCAGGCTGACCCAAATTAGCGGTATATGCATAAGGGATACTGCCTTTTTCACGCATCCATAAAATAGCGGCACTGGTATCCAGCCCGCCGGAAAAGGCAATACCCACCTTTTGATTTACTGGGATAGTTTCTAAAATTGTTGCTGTCATAATCTGCCACACTGGTACGATGAAAAACAATGCTCTATTATATCCCTCTATAATAAAGCTTCCAGCCTTTTATCTAGCCTTTTTATGACCCAATCATCTTTCATCAACCTTGCCGCTGCTGTTGTCTCTAATGGGCAAGGCTCTTATTTGTTTGTTCGTAAACGGCAATCAGCCTATTACATGCTCGCTGGTGGCAAAATCGAGGCCCAGGAAGACAGCTTCACTGCTTTGGTACGCGAACTCCAGGAAGAGCTGCACATCGCCGTTCCCACCTACTTGCCCCAGTGGGTAGGTCAATTTACGGCGCCGGCGGCAAACGAAAAAGGCTATCAAGTCCGGGCAGATATCTTTAAGTTGTACTGGCCCTATCCAATACAAGCAGATGCTGAAATCGAACAAGCCGTTTGGCTCAGTCCCAGCGAGCTTGCCCACACCCGCTTGGCCCCACTAGCCCGCCATGTACTCAGTCACTGGAATCAACACTCGGCGCTATGAAGACTCAACCGAACCATTTCTTTACCCTCCAACAACTTCGGGCGACCACTCAAGCGGGCGGTGTTTGCGCGGTTACCATTAAGGCCTATGGTGATGCATTTTTTGTCGAAATTGAAATGCGCTCTGGGCAAAACGCAATTTTGGTAACGGCGCGCGGCAAAGAGCCACGGCGTTTCAAAAACCCTTTACGGGCTTTGGCAATCCTGCGGGAAATTGGCATTGTTCAAGGGCATTTCGATTTAAGCCAGTATTCCCCAGAACAGCAACAAACCACCCAATCCGTTGCGGCGGCACCCGCTAATAGCCGTTATCGGCGCCCGTTGTCATCCACAGTGGTATCCTCGCCGCGTCAGCGTCCTTTGCCTCTAGGCAATTAATCTAGCCATTTGCGCCCTGAAGTCGTCAGCGCGCGGCAAAGCACTTAGCAAATATTCAACCAACTCGGCAACTGAACGGATGGCAGCGCCAAAAGGCAGTGGCTCTGCACTTCTGAAAAACAACCCCCGTTCCTTATCCCCTTTCAAGGCATAAACTAACTGCCGATTAATGCAAAACTGCCCAGCCTTGGCCTTGCCATCCCTCAGCCCGCAAAAGCTCAAACAATCCCAACCTTCGGTGCAATCTCGCTCTTGGGCCACTGATTGCAGCTTTTCCTCTTTATGCAAATAGGCATCCAGCCAAGGCGTTCGTACCGCACGAGCGGTTATGCCCACCACACTATTAAATGTCACGATGTCATCGGGCTGGGCTTGTGCCAAAACCTGTTTGAATTGAAGATGAGCATCCCCCTCTGTTGTTACCGCAAAAGCCGTCCCCAGTTGGACCCCACTTGCCCCTAAATCAAGCAGATGTCTGACCTGCTCAGGTTGATAAATCCCACCCGCAGCAATGATGGGTATCGCTTGAGGGTCAAGACCCAACGAGCTTAAACAATCTTTGACCTCAGCAATGACATGCTCAAAGGCATAAAGAGCAGAGTCGATATCCTTGGCATCAGTGACACCAAGGTGTCCTGCAGCTACATTTGGATTTTCTATGACGATGGCATCGGGCTTTACTCCATGACGGGCCCAGCGCCGCATCACCACCCGCACACCGCGCGCATCTGACAGAATAGGAATCAGGGCCACCTCGGGGAAATCTCGGGTGAGCTCAGGCAGATCGAGCGGTAGGCCCGCGCCCACGACGATGGCATCGGCACCACTTAGGCAAGCTTGTCGGACGTAGTCTGGATAAGCAGAAACCGCCTTCATAACATTAACAGCGATGGCACCGCGGCCTTGGGCCAAGGCCTTGGCTTGCTTTATCTCCCTATCCAGGGCTATCAGGTTTTGTTGGTTAATATGCGCCTTGCGGGCGGCTTTGTCGCTGGGCATGGTGGCGGGATTCATCAAATCCTCGTGGTGGCGCCGCAAATCGACGCTGGAAATGGTGCCCAAGGCGCCCAAGGCGGCCACTGAGCCTGCCAAACGGTGCGCTGAAACCCCTACCCCCATCCCGCCCTGTACCACTGGCAGCAAGGTTTTGCCGCGAATAACTAATGATTGCATGGTCAATACTTTCCCTATGATGTGGACCGGCTAGCTAACCGGTTCCGGTACTACCAAAGCCTTCATCATAGGCAGGAGGACATAAGTGGACTTTAATCTGCATCAAATAAATGCAGGATGACCATGCCGTACAAGGAAAGATAGAGCAGGCGCCTCTGGTGTCTTTTAATTATGCTTTAAAATTAAGACGGGCACCCGCCGTACAGATTTGAATAATTTTTTGACTAATACATGCCATGGAAAATGGCGTCATCTGGCCCAATGTGACTTGGCGAGCGCCAAGTTGCATCACGCATGGAATGCGACACCAGGGTTTCGACCCCCATCAACACGGCGAAAATGGCCATGCGGACAGGAATGCCATTATCCGTCTGGCGGAAAATAGCCAGACGGGGGTCCTTGTTGAGGTCAGTACTAAGGTCGTTGGCCCCGGCGCGACTGTCCCGTGGCAAAGGATGCATGATGATGGTATCCCTATCGCAAAAGCTGTCTACCAAAGCTTTGTTGACTTGGAATTCTGGTGTGTAGCCATCAATGCCCTCAGATTGCAGACGCTCTTTTTGTACCCGGGTTGCATAGATGACATCAGCACCCGGTAGCCCTTCTGGCAAGCTATGGGTTTGCTCTATCACATGCTCGCCCTGGCTAGCCATCGCCTCGATGATTTCAGCTGGCATTTCCAGGCCTTTGGGGGAGATCAATGTAAATTTCAACCCACGATACAGGGCCAAAAGCTTGACCAGAGAGTGCACCGTGCGACCGTATTTTAGATCGCCCACAACGGCAATATGGGCCCCATCCAGCAGTTTCCCCAGACGCGAAAACTCAGTCAGGATGGTATAGAGATCAAGCAGAGCTTGGCTGGGGTGCTCGCCCGAGCCATCGCCCCCATTGACCACAGGGATATTGGTTGCGGCCGCAAACTGGGCTACTGAGCCTTGTTCGGGGTGGCGTACTACCAAAGCGTCCACATACCCCCCCATAACGCGACTGGTGTCATAGATGGACTCGCCCTTAGCCATTGAGGAAAAGGTAAAACCAGTTGTATCGCATACCGAGCCGCCCAAACGGCAAAAAGCCGCCCCGAAGCTGACGCGGGTCCGGGTACTGGCTTCAAAAAACAAATTGCCCAAAACCGCACCCTCTAAAACACGTGTCACTTTTTGGCGTCGTGCAATGGGTTGCATCAAATCAGCCAGATTAAATAATTCCTCGACAGAATCACGACTGAACTGATCCACGGAAAGCAGCTGGTGCTTGCCATTGATGGCAATCCTATCCCTTAACGTGCCTGAAAGCGGCGCGGTCCGACTATATTTTTCTAATAAGGCCTCATTGCCAACGATTTCACTGACAAAGCGTTTGACCACTTCGGGCATCGGGGCAAAATCGGCCGAATCTTCGGGGAGTAACCAGGAATCAAGGGCGCGGCGCTTGACACCAATGCGAGCAGCAAAGACATCTCGAGTGAGATTGAGGCGACGCATGGCATCACGCAGAAACACCTGTTGGGCAACCGTCATGATGTACCTTTAGCTTATGGTGAATGCAAAATTACGGCTGTATTTTAACGTAACCAGCAAAAACTGTTGGTACAGATTATGGCCGTGGCGTTTCCCCCACCGCTTCCTCACCAGCAATCAGGCGCGCAGCCAATTCAGCATTTTCCACACTACCGACCATAAACACCAAACGCCCGTTGGTCAGGGGTTTGGAATAGCGAGGCGCTGCCAGCAAGGTACCATCGACCGCTAAAGCCAGGCGTTGGTCGGGGTGCTCGGTAGTCAGGCGACTAAGACGCTCGGTTGCCGCGTCAGTCAAGAATAATGCCAACAAACCCTCGCCACTTTCTGAGGCGTAGGTCTCTACCGACATTAGATCGTCACGGGTAAAGCTGGGTTCGGGCCGTAAGTACAAGGCGGTATCGTCTTCAAGCGCTACCTCAACCCAATCATCCTGAGGTTCAAAATCAGCCAAAAAGACCAACAACGGGCTATATTCCGCCTGGTCTAATGCTGCCTGCTGCTCTTCAGACAACTCTTCAGAGGGCTCTACCACGGTTTGCGCCCGATCGTCAGCATCTGCTGGTGCTTGTTCCTGCGGTACCGTCTGGCACGCAGCCAGCGCTACAATGCCAAGCCCCAGGGCCATACGGCTTAACGACTGAACAAAAGTCATTATCCTGTCCTCGTAATGATTTCACAAAACACTAAGTTTAGCAGTTATCAATAGAAGGATCTCAGCCTCAATGTCACGTTTTGTTCAGAGCAGGCATTTTCTTTTTTAGTCGCAAAAAAGTACAATATAACCGTTTATTCCTGTTGGTAGCCCAAAACGTTTTGTCCTTAGGCTACCCTTCTTAGGCCACTCTTTATCGTGTCTTTGGTTCACCCCATTTACCACTGTAGTCATTTTAGTGTCACAACGCCCTAGCTCCCCATCGATCGATAAAACCGACACAGAAAAAGAAACTCTATATATTAGCGAGCAAGCACTATATCAACGCCGCCTGAACGAGCGCGTTTTTCATGCGGTGCTTTTTGAAATATTGGGCATTGTCTTCGCTACCCCCTTGGCCATGTGGCTAACGCAAAAACCAGCCCTGTCAATGGCAGCACTTTCTGCTGTGATTTCTGCCATTGCCATGCTTTGGAATATGCTTTTTAACTGGTTATTCGATGTGCTACAAAGCCGCTGGCATTTTCGCCGTAGCTTCTGGGTTCGGGTCCTTCATTCTTGCTGCTTTGAAGTCGGCCTGATTATCATGGTTGTACCTTTGGTGGCCTGGTGGGTTGATACCACCCTTTGGCACGCACTGGTAGTCGATATCGGCTTGGTATTGTTTTTCTTGCCGTATTCATTTTTTTATAACCTGATCTACGACAAGTGCCGATTGTGGCTGATGCGTCGACGCCTCCGCCAACAGCATAGCACCCTTTAACGCTCACCATTTAGCCACAACACCAGTACCCCAGCGTTGGTAACCTGCATCCTCCCCCTGTCTTATCCAATTGTAAAAATCTGGTTACATCAAGTTATCAAATTTACATTACGCTGCTTAAATGGCACCGGTGTCGCTGATGAATAAGCCATCTTCCCTGTCCAAGGGTTCTGAATAACTCCAAAGAATGCACTTTTCTGGTGCCTTGACAAATTAATTTTCCTTTTTTAGCAACGGTGGATATCTTTTGTTTTTTTTCCCCCTTAATGCAAAAAAGCCGGTTAAATGGGGCTTAGTCAATCCATCTCTAAACTGACAAGTTAGGCTCAACAGTTCTAACAGCCTCTCAAATCAATTGCGCAACCTATTGATATAAAACACAAAAACAACACACAAGCCAAAATAATGCTAGCTATTGGTTTTTTTACAGTGTTGACAATTGAAAAAAAGCACGTTCACCACTTTCACCCACTTATCCCCAAAAGCTGTGGATAAGTTTGGTGATAACTCTTTAACAAACAGGCCAAAGCCCCAACAACCACAACACTGAGGTTCTTTGGTCAATAAATTAACAGGGGGGTGTTTCTGGCGTAGATGCCTCACCCATTTTGTTACCGTACAATGGCCTAAGGTCTTTCTACTCACTACTTAGAAATTGATAATCGTTTATGCTTGCCGTTGATCTGGATACCCCTTTTCATATTGCTGAACTCGTTCCCCAACTGAATGATCTACCTGAAGCAGAGGTATTAGAGAAAACTCGCCAATTTGATGATGAGGTATTAATAGCTTTATTGGAAAACAATGAATTCCAATATGCTTTGGCCCTGATAAAACAAGTTATTACTGATGAACGAGGCGATATTCTGGAAGCCCTGGCAGAAGACAGCGCGACGCATCTTTTCCTGCAATTGGAAAATGACGAACTTGCCGCGGCCAATTATCTGCTTAGCCCCAAAACCCGTGCCTCCATTCTCAAACTCATGAGCTACCCAGAGTTCACGGCGGGCAACATGATGACCACCGAATTCATCGAGGTTGGACACGATTGGACGGTTAAACAAACACTGGACTACATCAAAAAGGTACAAGACACCAAAGAAACTGCTTATGCCATTTACGTGGTTAATGATAAAAAGCAACTTCAGTTTGTCGTCTCCCTGCGCCACCTGGTTTGCAGTGAACCCGAGCAACTGTTGACCGAAGTCTGGGATGGCGCACCACCCATCACGGTAAACCCGCTGGATCACCGCGAGGACGCTGCACAGGTTATCCGACGCTATGACTATCTGGCCTTGCCCGTTGTTGATGAGCAGCAGCATGTGCTTGGCATTGTTACCGTCGATGATCTGCTGGATACACTCATGGAAGAAGCAGCAGAAGACATTGGCCGCTTTGGGGGAACAGAATTCATTAGCCAGCCTTATTTGCGCACGCGTTTTATGACGATGCTGCGCACCCGTGGAGGTTGGCTTACCTTGCTATTTATTGGTGAGATGCTGACTGCCAGCGCCATGCAATATTATGAGATGGAACTAGAAAAAGCGGTTGTACTGGCAATGTTTATCCCCCTGATCATGAGTTCTGGGGGCAACTCAGGCTCGCAGGCTACCTCACTGCTGATCCGTAGCCTGGCACTGCAAGAAGTACGATTGGGTGATTGGTGGCGCGTCTTGATCCGTGAACTGCCCACCGGTTTTGTACTCGGCGCTGTTTTAGGCGCTTTGGGCTTTGGCCGGATTTTGTTATGGCAGTACCTGGATATTTATGACTATGGCGAACATTATTTCTTGTTAGGCATTACTGTCTGGGTCGCCCTCATAGGCATTGTGACCTTTGGCTCTTGTACCGGTTCCATGCTGCCCTTTATTTTGCAGCGCTTGGGCCTCGACCCGGCAAGCGCCTCGGCACCGCTGGTGGCGACCCTGGTCGACGTACTTGGCTTGATTATCTATTTTTCGGTAGCTGCAGCCATTCTCACAGGCACGCTGCTGTAACAGGCAGTCCTGTCCTGTACAAAGCGCCAACTTTCATGTAATAATAGCGTCTTAGCTTTTTTTGGGCCTATAGCTCAGTGGTTAGAGCAGCGGACTCATAATCCGTTGGTCGCTGGTTCAAATCCAGCTGGGCCCACCAAATTGGCACGGCCCCCAAGCATAACAAGCATTTGGGGGCTTTTTATTTTGATAAAGGGGTGGGCGAGGCTATTATGCTGCCCCACTCAAAACGAATACGACAAATACAACAAATAAACCGTTAATGCCCTGCTCGATATAGGTACTATGACAGATCAGCAGCTACGTTTCGCACCCGTGCCTCCTTGGCAAATGGCACTGCAGGTACAGCAATCATCCCCACTCAAACAATACTGGCTGACGCGCCCCGGCGCGCTGACCGCTGGCTTGCGTCAGTTGGGTCAGGTAACACTGCAGGTGGCCCGTGAATATGCTGATCGCCTTCAAGCCAATGAAAGCTGGATGATCCAGTGCCCGGCGGATACCAAAGTCTGGGTCAGGGAAGTCATGATGAGCATTAACGGTACGCCAAGCGTTATCGCGCGCAGCTTTTGCTTGTTGCCTGACTCCCAGCTGCGTTGGAAAGAAATACGAGGGCTAGGTGAGCGGCCTTTGGCTGATTTACTCTATCAAAACCCCGCCATCAGACGCGATCCCTTTTATATTTGCCAGCTCGAAGAAAACCAACCGCTGTACCAAACTGTAAACCAACAACTACACGCTCAAACCCCTTCGGCGGAAACACTCTATGCCCGCTGCTCCACATTTTGGTATGAAGACAGCCCATTGCTCGTTGCCGAGTGTTTTTTGCCAAAATTTTGGTCACTGGCCCGACTACTAACTCCTTAATTCGTTAGTCTGCGATAAAATCCTTAAAGTTGTGGTAAAACCTGACTCATACCTGCGCTAAGGAGGATAGCGCTGCCTGAAAGTGAGGGCCAAACAATGAGGATCTTGCTCGTTGAAGATCACCAAGAATTAGGTGCCCTATTATTCAGACGTTTACGCAAGGCAGGCCACACGCTAGAGTGGGTAAAAACCGGTCAAGATGCCATCAGTTTCGCTCGGCATGACAACTGGGATGTCATCCTGCTAGATATCATGCTCCCGGACACCGATGGTTTTACGGTGCTCGAGGAAATTAGACGTCTGGGATTGGGCACCCCCGTACTCGCATTAACAGCACGCACTGAAATTGATGACAAAGTCAGCATGCTCGACTTAGGGGCCGATGACTATATGGTCAAGCCCTTTGATTTCCGCGAGCTTGAAGCCCCCTGCGCGCACTGCATCGACGCCCTTTGGGCCAAAGTGCCAACACCTACCAAATAGGCCATTTAACCGTCGACACCAAGGCGCGACGTATTGCTCATGCCTGGAGGCATATGGATTTTGGGCCCCGTGAATTTTGTTTACTTGAACTGTTGCTTGGCCGCCTGAACCACAATTTACTACCATTAGTTTCTTGGATACTACCGTTCGCGTTGCCACTTTGGGGCGTTTTGTGACCGGCCCCGCCCAAGCGCCTGGCTGGATAACCATCCATGTAGCAGAAAGTCTGGACACCCGTAAAGAACTGAGCCAACAACTTTTCAAACAAAGCCTGGTTCCCATCACAGCCTTGATCATGCTGGCGTTGGGCACGATTTATCTCAGCATACGGCATGCTTTTCAACCTTTAGTACCTATCGAACAAGCACTGGATAAACGCACACATACCAATTTGGAATCCATCAAGCAAGCACCTTGATGCTGGTTTGTTAAGCACCTATCCTGCCTTGCAAGCGCCGGCCACGCAAAAATTAGTCATAGCAGGGCCAACAGATACTGAGTTTTTTTCCAAAATCATCCAACAATTTCAACAACGTTACCCAACGGTGGAGATCAGTTATTTTGATATTGGTACGCTTGGGCTTTACGAGGCCATTACCAATGGGGATTTTGCCCAATTAGATTTAGCGGTCATCTCGGCCACCCATTTACAGCTCAAATTGGTCAACGATGGTTATGCCCAAACCTATTCGTCAACCCCTTAACCCAGGACCTGCCCGATTGGGCGCAATGGCTAAACAAATTATTTGGTTTTGCCCTTGAGCCCATTACCTTGGTTTACCACAAAGATCTGCCAGCAGAAAAAAAACCTCGTACCCGCGCCGCCCTGCTGCACGTCATTAAAAAAGACCCCAGATTTTGGCGGCACAAAACCGCGACCTATGATATCGACAAAAGCGGCTTGGGTTTCAAGGGCGAGGTTCTAGTCGGTTATAACGTATTGGGCTCTTATGCCATGGCCAGACAAGCCCAAGGAGACCCCCATCGAGATGGTTATCCCCGAAGATTATGTGCTGATATTTTCACGCATCGCATTCATTCCCAAACAAAACAAGTATCCAGAACTGGCGGGCAAGTTTATCGATTTTCTGCTGTCAGACGAAGGCCAAAGCTTAATGGATAAACAGATAAAACTGGGCGAGCGGTGGGAATATTTATTTCGTCCACCCAAGGCCACTGACGAAGCAGGCCAAAACACCATCAGGGCTTTTGGTCAAAACCCACTTTCGGAAAACCAGTACCAGGTATTTTTACCCCCAGAACAACTATGGATTTATCCATTGCAATCGACAAGAAAATCTACTACTGGCGCTTTAGGTAAGCTTTGGCCACTAGCTTTAGGCAACTTTAGGCAACGTGTAATGCGGTTTGCACCTTGCTCGCGCTGCAAACATTTGCCAGCATAATCGAGCCGTTATAAGGGTCTTTGATCACAGTACAGCGCACTCCGTATAGTTCCTCAATCAGCTCTGCATCCACTACCTCTTGAGGGCTGCCTGCCGCCCTCAGCTGCCCATCTTTCAGGGCCACGATATGGTCTGCAAAACGACATGCCGAGACCAAATCATGTACCACCATGATGATGGTCTTGCCTGATTGAGCCAGCGCTTGAATTAGCTCAAAAACCTCTATTTGATGGCCTAAATCAAGGGCCGAAGTAGGCTCGTCCAACAGTAACAAAGGCGTATTCTGTGCAATGGTCATGGCAATCCAGGCCCGCTGGCGCTGCCCACCTGACATGGAATCCAGTGGCCTATGGGCCAGTTCTTCCAGCGCTGCCCAACGTATGGCTTGTTGGACCATCAGCTCGTCTTCAGTGCGCCATCGACGCCAGAATCCCTGATGCGGTTGTCTGCCAAAGCGTACCAATTCGGTTACGGTCAAGCCTTGCGGCGCATGGGTTTCCTGGGGCAACAATGCCAAAAGCTGAGCGACACGCCGGGTAGGCAACTGATGAATGCAGCTGTGATCGAGTAGCACACGCCCTTCATCAGGTACCAATACCCGCGCCAAGCCCGCCAGCAAGGTGGATTTGCCGCAACCGTTGGGCCCAATAATAGCCGTGACCTTTCCTGGCGGAAAATGCACATCTAGACTTTGGATAACATTGCGCTCCCCATAACCCAAAGTGAGTCCCTCTGCGCGCAATACCACCTGGGCTGTATTTTTTTGTGGTGAAAACAAGTTCATAATGAATAATGCGATTGACGTCTTAATAACAACCAAAGCAAATAAGGGCTACCCACAATTGCCGTGATCAAGCCCACCGGTATTTCAATTGGCGCCCACAACCGTTGTCCTGCGACATCTGCCAAAAGCAGAAAAAAGCTACCAAATAAAGCAGACAGCAGCACCGATACCCGGTTGGGGGCAATAAAATGCCGCGCGGCTTCAGGGGCTACCAAAGCTATCATTCCCACTGGCCCTGCCAATGCAACTGCAAAACCAGTTAAAATCACTGTTGTGGCGATAGTCAACCAACGAGTACACCGCAAGGAGACGCCCAGGCTAATGGCTACTTCGTCAGAAAGCCGTAATAAATTCAGTGAGCGCGCCAAGTACATTCCCAGCGGCAGCATGAATAACAGGCACAAAAACATCCACCAAGTTGCCTCTTCGGGCCGTGCATTAAGGCTTCCCACTGTCCAGGGGTAAGCTGCGTTAGCGCTGTCCATAGAACTGCGGGCAAGCATGAAATTGGTTAATGCCCCAAAAATGGCGCCAATGCCTACCCCCATGACAATAAAGCGATAACCTTTGCTGCCCATGCCGCCACTTAAACCAAAAGCCAGCGCTGCCGCCGTGGCCGCACCGGCTAAAGCCAAAGCAGGCGTTGCAAGACTAACAGGCAGTGCCACAATGGAGGCCACTGCAAAAGCGGTGGCACCATTATCCAACCCCACAATATTGGGTGTAGCCAAGCGGTTGCGCGCCAATGTTTGTAGCAAGCAACCCCCTGCTCCAAAACCAGCACCCGCAGCAATTGCTGCCAAGATGCGCGGGATGCGTAATTCGTACAGCAGGAAGGTAAGGAATTCATCCCCTTGGCCTATCAAAGCCAACAATACAGCGCGGAACCCTTCTTGCTCATTGCCTACATATAAGGCATAAAGCACTAACATGAGCAACAAAAAGAACAGCAAAATAAGGCTAAGCCAAGGCCGATATCTTAGGCTTAGCATCTTCTGCTGCGCAGCAGCCCTGCCAAATACGCCGCCGCTAAACCAAGCGGTGCGATGGTAACTTTGTTTTAGCAACATGATGTCAATAACACCTCGAGCATAATCGCTTACAGGGTGGGCAGTCTTTTTTGCCGCACCACATACATCAAAATGGGAGCCCCGATAAAAGCGGTAACCACACCAACAGGTAATTCATAAGGGGGTACAACCAGACGAGCGATAATATCGGCTGTTAGCATAATAACGGGGCCGAACACCATGCTAAGGAAAAACACCCGGCGGATATCTGCGCCGACTAATGCACGAACCAAAAAAGGCACCACCAAACCAACAAAAGCAATGGGTCCTGCCGCAGCAGTGGCACAGCCCACTAAAGAGGCAATGCCGACAATGATCAACGTTTGTACAAATTTGGGATTATGACCCAACCCTCTTGCCATTTGCTCGCCCAATGCCATCGCTGCCAGGGCACGCAGATTTATCGTAATCAATACCGCACCCACCAAAACCCCCAATGCAGACCAGGCAATAACGGCATTAGGCCGCCCGGCCAATGCACCAATTAGCCAGAAGCGCATTTCATCTGCCGTACGCTGATCACTGAGCAAAAATAGGCTCGTAATAGACAATAACAATGCAGAAAATGCGGCTCCAGCTAAAATTAAACGCACGGGATCATTACTACTGCCTGAAACCCGGCTGACACCGAGCACCAACAAACAACCGCATAACGCGCCTAAAATACCCACCCATAGCCCTACACTCGCTGCGGAGGCCCCCCAGTAAATGGCTAGCACCACCGCAAATGAGGCACCTGCGCTGACACCCAATAAGCCGGGCTCGGCTAAGGGGTTACGGGTTAAGGTCTGTAACACTGCGCCAGATGCGGCTAATGCTGCACCCACCACCATTGCCAAGAACGTACGTGGCAAGCGCAGCTCTAAAATCACAAAACGGGCCTGGTCATCGGTAGCGCCAAATAACCAAGCTAGACTTTGGCGCCAGCCTATTTCGCCAGTGCCTAATAACAAACTGAACAAAACTGCGAATGCCATACCCATGACACCCACAAGCCAGCCGCGCCGCAAAGAGGAATCCATACAACAACCTAATTCGAGCTAAGTCAATGGTAGCCCTATTTATTTAGAGCGGCTAGTATACGTAATACGTAGAGTTACCCAATTCAATGGTCACCCCCTATTGACCCAATGCCTCAAGATCCCGAATAATTGCCTCGGCAGCCAAAGGCCCATAGCCACTACTCCAGACCTGGCCATCCACAATAGTGACTTGATCATTTTGAACCGCCTCTAGACGACGGAAAGCAGCCTGTTCCTGAGCATTAATCAAAGCTTTTTGGCCATCATCGTTTAGCGATGCCAAGAGCAACCAATCAGCATCAATTTGGGCCAGATTCTCCAAGCTTAAGGTGTCGCTATGCGGCCGTTGGGTAAGCTCATCAGCCAAAGGCAAGGTAGCAAACCCAGCTGCTCGAATTAACTGCCCGGTAAAAAGCTGGCCAGACATTAACACCGGCCCCTGCGGATTCCAACGTACTACAGCCACTGATGTTGGAATATCCGAGTTCTGCCTGTTAATCATGTCTAACTGGGCGTCTATGTCAGCCAATTTTTCCTCAATGGCCTCTTTTTTGTTGAGCGCTTGGGCAAAAAGACGTACATTGACTTTCCAATCAGCAAAGGTACTTTCCGCTGGCGGAACGATTGTTGGCGCAATCCGGCTTAATTTTTGATATAAGGCATCATTTGTCTCGCTTGATGCCAAAATCAAATCTGGGCGCAAACGATAGATAGCCTCGAGATTGGGTTCACGGACTGTACCGACAATGGCAATGGGTTCGGTAACATGGTCTTGTAAATACTGGGCGATATCACTACCCCCCCGACTGGCAAGGGCAGCTATCGGTGTTACACCAACACTTAGCGCCGTATCCAGAGCACCTTCATCAAGTACCACTACCCTTTCGGGTTGTGTGCTGACAGAAATTAGGCCATTGACTGTTTCAACCGAATGGCTCTCTTGGCCCTGAGCTAATGACCAACAAAAAGTCAGAAAAACCAGAAAGAAAATATCATATAACGTAAAACGGCTTAAACGACGCATACATAATCCTGTAGACAAGACTCAGCAAAAAAATTTAGCAAAGCTTGGGGCTAACAACCCAGCTTAAGAATGCAAATGATAATAGTTATTAGTTATTCTAGCTGAACCTCCTGCAAATGCAAGATGCTTTTTCACCGCGAAAAGCTGTCACCTCTTCCAGGCTGAGGCTCATACCTGGAGCTGTGCCAGGGCCTACGCCTGGTTCTGGCTTAGCTTCCGCCAGATTCTGGT
>Ga0079225_10000054_pt1 | contig 66192 bp, 57 predicted proteins | sample Poulit2012_FD_76344 | JGI IMG/M metagenome (GOLD analysis project Ga0079225, IMG submission 76344) | Agricultural soil microbial communities from Georgia to study Nitrogen management - Poultry litter 2012 | ecosystem: Environmental > Terrestrial > Soil > Agricultural land | place: USA: Georgia... | reverse complement strand
GGTCCTATATGATCAATAAAGGTAAATGGACCTACTGCTCGTTTCTGCCTAAATGGCAATAATCGCCCCACCATGAAATTGCCGATATCGGCGGCGCGTTCTTCTATAATTAATTCCGTATTCGACATAATTGTTCTGGTTTTATGTTTTTTAAAATACTTGTAAACTAATACTTATTGTTTCAATGACATATTATTTAACAGCTTTCAAGAAGGGCTTGTAAACTTTCTCAAAGTACAAAGGGAGATTCGAGAACTTTGGTAGAGTGCACGAAAACCTCAAGCGATTCCAACTACTTTTCCAAAGTTTGAAAACGGATCCCAAAGACTTTGGAAAAGTTTAAAAGTGAAATCACAATCTGACACAGTATGTAGAACTCCCCTCTATTTAAAAAGAGGGATAACCGCCTCGGGCGGACGGAGTGTTCTCATCCCTGAACCATTCCTTCACTTCATGAATTTTTTTTCAAAAAACCTTTTTAAAGAGAAATACCCGCAGGGCGACGTGTTCACAACCCATGCGTTTATGATAAAACATCTCTTATGCTTTCATCTTTATCAAACCTGCTTTTGGCATAAGGACAAAGCGGAATGATTTTTAAGTCATTCTCCCGCGCATATTCTACGCCGGCTATGACCAATTCTTTGGCAAGTCCTTTCCCGCCAAATTCTTCTTTCACTCCGGTGTGGTCAATTATAAATTTCTCTTTGCCGGCCCAGGTATAAGTCATTTCTCCGGCTTCTTCATCATTTTCATAAATGATAAATCTACCTTTTTTGCCGTTGTCTTCTCGTTCTATTTTTGTCATAATATATTGTGTTTATCGATCGTATAAAGCATTCAGCAGTAGTTACAGTTCATCCAGATTAGGAACGGTGAATTTTTCAATATCCCAATTTGCTTTTTTCGCTCCTGCTTGATAGGTAGACTCTAAAAAATCCAGTAATTTTTTCCTTGGATTGGTTGTTTTCAACAAGTCTCTGTATTTCAGTAATGCCATTGGGCTCCCGTTGCTGTCAATCCATTCCGCAGAAGCGGGTTGTATGGCTTCTTCTTCTAAACCTTCGGGTGAAGGAAAAGTATAGGAATAAAAAGCTGGCTCTGGTACGTTTTCATCGCCTGCCCAGAAACCAAAACTGATGCATTCATGCGAATAAGCATCTTTATCTGAGATTCGTGCATCTTTGTCCATAGGAGGAGCTTCATTACCTGAAAATCTTGTAACAGCTAAATCAAACGAATGCCAATACACATGGACAGGACAGGTTTTCCCGTAAAAACGACCGCTGAATTCTTTAAAGACATTGCTAACCCACACCATCGTTCTCCATAAATCCTTCGTGTATGCTTTATTATATTGATATTCTGTAATTTCACCGAAGGACTGTTCAATATTTAAATCAAAAGGAACAGCTACCATGGAAATAGAAATCTTGAGTTTGTGCATAATTTCCATCAACTTCTGATAAAAATCGGCAACTGAAAGCTTATCATTTAAAAGAAAATACTCATAATCTCCTTGACTTGTGGTAACTTCTAACTGATGTTTTTGAACATTTAAAGTAATGTCAAACTGATCAATGCCTGAATTATAGGGAATAGGACCTGTGGTAAATCCACGAGTTCCTATGTATTCGGTGATGTACCACCAGTGATTTTTTCTTGGAGCTTTTTCTAATCGAATCTTTCCTATGATCTGCAAAAACAGGTGTAACGTTTTCTCTTTGTTCTCGTTCCCTTTATAATGTAAGTCAGGGAGTTTAAGTTGATTGTTCATGATAGTTTTTTTGATTTAAAATTAATTAGTTAATGTTTTTTATACTGCAAAGCGTTTTTTATTTCGTTTTCACCGTTAAGTAAATATCAGCAGGTAATTATCCAACTGAATATGGGATATGTTTACCTGCTGAACTTTATTAAGAAAATTGATTTTTATTTATTGCTTGGTGAATTGAAGATTGGCTTCAAGTTTAACTTTATCACTGACAATAACGTTACCTGCTTCGGTTACTGCATCCCAATTCAAGTTAAAATCCTTACGGTTGATTGTTCCTGAAATTTCAAAACCTGCTTTGGTCTGTCCGTATTGATCTTCAGCTGTTCCATTAAAATCGACATCGAGAGAAATTTCTTTGGTGACGTCTCTTATGGTCATCTCGCCTACCATTTTTTCTCCGTCATAAGATTTTGATTTGAAAGTGAGCTGAGGATGTTTTTCTTTATGGAAAAAATCTTCCGATTTTAAATGCGTATCTCTATCGTTGTTTTTAGTGTTGATGGAATCGATATCTGCAGTAAAATTGAATTTGGCATCTTTAAAGGTGTCATCGGTTGCTTCAATTTCCGCATCAAATTCGCCAAAACTACCAGACACCGTTGAAATCATCATGTGTCTTACTTTGAAATCGATTTCAGAATGTGCAGGATCTACTTTCCAATTTGTTGTTTCCATTTTTTTAAATATTTTAATGATTAATATTTTGATTTGATACAAAACTACGAGATAAAAGGGTACTGCGCATTGATGTATGATAAGAAATTATTGTTTTGATAATCAATTGATTAATTAAAGATAGAAAACAAAGGTTGTTTTTAGTGACCAAAAAATAGAAACATTGAATATTAGAAAAGTTGTAAGAAATGGATTAAGTAATAGAAAAAAGCTCCAGTTGGAAACAGAATGCGATACAATCGTACGCGAACGAAAAATCGATATTCAAATGGATTTTGAAGAAATAGGCGAAAATTATTTTTCTAACCTTTTTTACGCGCCAATTCTCTGCGTACACGGCTAAGACTCTCGGGTGTAATTCCTAAATAAGAAGCGACCATGATTTGAGGAACGCGAAGGAGAATGTCAGGGTACATAGCAATAAACTGAAGGTATCGCTCTTCTGCAGTTGCACTGAGTAACATATGAATACGCTTTTGCAAATGCCGAATATGGTTGTGGAGTAGTTTGTTATTAAATTTTGTAAACGATGGAAATTTTCTTGAAAGATGTTGCATAAAACCTTCATCTATCATCACTACTTGACTGTCTTCCAAGGCTTGAATATAATAAGCAGAGGGTTGATTGAAATAGGCGCTTTCTCTGTCGGAAACAAACCAATTTTCCGGAGCAAAGGTTATCGTGTGTTCCTTGCCTTTTTCATCGATGGAATATTGTCTTAATAACCCAGATTCCACAAAAAAGGTATGTTTACAACGACTGTTTTCTCTCAATAAAAACTCCTCTCTTTCTACTTTTTTAGAAGGATATTTTTCAACGATCGATAAAATTTCCGCTTCATCAATTTCAAGATTTGAAGTCAGGTATTTTATTAATTTCACACGCTTCATTTTATGTGGAATATTATATTTGAGAACTGCTGTTTATCACAGTTGTCAAAGTTACATTTTAAATTAATTCCGGTTAACAATAATAGTATGTTTTCAGCGGAGTCAAAAATTTATTTTGGCACTATCCTACTTTTTCTGATCTTCTGGTTGTACTTTTTACAGAATTAATGATGTTTTAATCGGGTTCGATCATTGATGGGATATGGATTGATATAAGGAATAATCATTGTTATTTTGATCGGGTAATAAATCACAAAGTTTAACGGTATTTACCTACCTTTGATACTTACTCGAATTAATTCTAAGGAGACATAAAAATAAGAGGATGACACAGATATTGGCGATGGTGGGATCTAATAACAAAGATTCTGTCAATAAAAAACTAGTAAATTACGTTGCGGAGTTTTTTGAAAACTCCGAAATCAAAATACAAAATTGGGAGTTTTTTGACGCTCCTGTATATAGTTATCAATTGGAAAAAGAACGCGGAATTCCGGTTGATATTCAAATGCTTAAAAACACGCTTGATGAGCATGGTGCCATCATCTTGGCCGTTACGGAACACAATCTTACGGTTTCGAGTTTTCTTAAAAACATTATAGACTGGTTGTCTCGAACGGATGAACAATTTTTAAAAGGAAAGAAGATATTATTGATGAGTACCTCTGAAGATGAAAGCGGTTCGATGAACGCCTTGGCGTATATGAAAAATGTTTTACCGACTTTTGGAGCAGAAGTCGTGGAGAGTTTTAGCCTACCTAAGTTTTCGCAAAATTACGACGAAGAAGCTAATACCTTAAAAGATGAAGTGATGCTTCTGGGGTTGATGGGAGTAGTGTCTAATTTTAGAGGAGCGATAGACGACTTGTAACCTAAGTTTTATGGCTTTTACCTTGTGAAAGTACCTTGTTTTTAAGATTCTGAACCAAACAAATTTAGAGGTTTTTGTGGGTTCAATAAAATTATTATTTCTAAAAAGTAGGTTTGAAAGGAAATATTACGTATTTTTAGTAAGTTTAAATTTTGCAAATGACACGGTTTTGTAAATAGCATTTGGAACAAATTAAATTTAAAATTTAAATAATTGTTGTTTTGAAAAAACTGTCATAAATTTGCAATAATGAATAGCGTAGGAGTAGATGAGTAATTTGGTTGATAAATTAAACTCCGTTGAGGAGAAGATATTCCGGCTTTTAGACCTGAGGAATCAGTTGCAAGAAGAGAATTCGGAATTAAAAAGTCGAATAGAACAACAGTCGGAACAAATATTAACTTTACAAAGTCAGATTGAAAAGGCTCAAAATGAAAATCATAGTTTGAAAACAGCTAATGCGTTATTGGGCAGTAAAGAATTTAAGCGAGAAACAAAATTTAAAATAAATAATTTGGTCAGGGAAATCGATCATTGTATTAGTCAACTTTCAGAATAAAAGTATGGCGGATTATTTAAAAATCAAAATACGAATAGCAGATCGGGTTTATCCTATGACAATAGCACCGAGTCAAGAAGAAGCTTTGCGTAAAGCAGCCAAGGAAATTGAAGCGGTTATAAAGCAATTAGAAAAAAATTATGCCGTTCGGGATAAGCAAGATGTGCTGGCGATGTGTGCTTTGCAATTTGCTGCTAAAACCGAACAACATATAATAGGCGACCAGAAACAAATGGAAATCACCGAGGAAAAATTGACCTTATTGGAAAATATTCTTCAACAAAATTTGTGAAAAGTCGACATGTTCTTTTGAAATTATATTATATTAATTACTGCCTGTATTAGTAATAATTTTTTGATAAACTCAACACTATAACTTTTGAGAAAGGTGAGTCTGGGTTGTAAAAGCAAACCGTTCCCATTTCGATGGTGTAGACGGATCCTTGATCAACCAGTTAGCCTTAAACCTATAGATCTCGGAGTTTTATATAAAAACTTACTAATACAGGCTTTTTTATTTGAAAAATGGAAACAACACTCATATCAATAATTGCCGGTATTATAGGAATAGGGTTAGGACTTTTATTTGCTAAAATCAGAGCAAAGAAAAAATCCTCTTCTATCATAGAAAATGCGAAAACCGAAGCTAAATCAATACTTAGGGATGCTGAAATAGATGCAGAAAACACCAAAAAACAAAAAATCCTGCAAGCCAAAGAGAAATTTATTGAACTCAAATCTGAGCACGAGAAGGTTATTGAAGGTAGAAACAGAAAGATGGAAAAAGCTGAGCGGCGTATAAAACAAAAAGAATCCAAACTTTCCAAAGAAATTTCAAAAGACAGTAAAATCAATAAATCTTTAGAAGATAAAGAGAGAAATTTGGAGGAGAAACTTCAATTTATCCAATCTCGACAAGATGAAATAGACAAGATTTATAGTCGAAAAGTAAAACAATTGGAAGTAATAAGTGGATTGAATGCAGAGGAAGCAAAAGAACAACTTGTAGAAACGCTGAAAAGCTCTGCGCGTACAGAAGCTATGGCAACAATTCAGAACACTATTGAAGAAGCCAAAATGAGTGCAAAACAAGAGGCGAAGCGAATCATTATTAATACGATACAAAGGATAGGAGCAGAGGAATCTATCGATAACTGTGTTTCGGTTTTTAATCTGGAAAGCGATGATATAAAAGGACGGATAATCGGAAGGGATGGTAGAAACATCAGAGCAATTGAAGCAGCTACCGGGGTGGAAATTATCGTAGATGATACGCCCGAAGCGGTAATCCTTTCTTGCTTTGATTCTGTGAGAAGAGAAGTGGCTCGACTTTCATTACATAAGTTGGTAACCGATGGTCGTATTCATCCTGCGCGTATTGAAGATGTTGTGGAAAAAACAAGAAATCAAATCGATGAGGAGATTATCGAAATCGGTAAAAGAACGGTAATCGATTTAGGAATTCACGGATTACATCCTGAATTGATAAAAATGGTGGGAAGAATGAAGTATCGTTCTTCTTATGGCCAAAATCTTTTGCAGCACTCACGCGAGGTAGCTAAACTCTCCGGTCTTATGGCAGCCGAGCTCGGTTTGAACGCGAAGATGGCTAAACGAGCCGGATTATTACACGATATAGGAAAAGTTCCGGAAACTGAAGATGAAACGCCACACGCCATATTAGGCATGAATTGGGCAGAAAGATATGGGGAAAAACCTGAGGTATATAATGCGATTGGAGCTCACCACGATGAGATAGAGATGACCTCCCTGATTTCTCCGATTGTTCAAGTCTGTGATGGTATTAGTGGAGCCAGACCCGGAGCGAGAAGACAAGTTATGGAAACTTATATTCAAAGATTGAAAGACCTCGAAAACTTGGCTTTTGCCTTTGAAGGTGTAAACAAAGCTTATGCTATCCAAGCCGGACGGGAGTTAAGAGTTATTGTAGATAGTTCATCGGTAAGCGATGAGCAAGCGTCTAAGTTGTCTTTCCAAATTTCTCATAAAATAGAAAGTGAAATGACTTATCCCGGACAGGTGAAAGTGACCGTGATTCGGGAACATAGAGCCGTACAAGTAGCCAGGTAGTTTTTAAATATAAATATATCAGAAAAGACAATTGCTTATCGTGGAATTGTCTTTTCTGCTATTATAATATCTTGATATAAAAACACCTGCTTATTTTTTCTTTTTTTTATCAGTTCGAATAAGTAAAGCTACGATAGCACTGATGAAAATTCCGAAAGAAAAACTGGTAAATACTCCTTGAAAAATAAAAGATTTCATATTGAAAATTTGCTCAGCATCTTCTTGACTCATAGGATAACTTTCTTTTTGAGTTTGATAGGCGATCATATTGTCAAAATAATGGGGGGAGATATAATTATAATTGAAGTACTCAATTAATGGAGATAATATTGCGATAAAAATAGAAATAAGCATTCCTGAAACAAAAGCTTGCTTCCAAGTTATTTTGCCATTGTAATCATACTTGCGTTTCTCTTTTAGCGCATAATAATACATGACAAAAAAGAGGATAATTAGGACTATAAAATGATTTTGAAACTGGCTGCCAATATATTTATCATGCCAACCTAAAAAGCTGTGTTCGATAAACATCCATATAGCGGTGATTAAGCTAAAGAGAATTGCCCAACGCAATTCAATTCTAAGATTTTTCATAAGGTAAACTTTATTCTACGGTCCTAAATTAAAAAAATCCCAAATGATATACATCCGGGATTTTGGAAATTATAAAATTTGATCAAGTAAAGAGCTGTATTAATCATCGCGCATTAATACCCAGTCGCCTTTTTCAATCATCGGGATGGCTTGTTTGTATTTCAAGGTTTTACTTTGCCCGTTTCTTACGTGCTTAATAGTAACCCTTTCGTTTCGACCGATCTTTGGCCTTTCGCGAACGACAGTTTCTACCGGTTGTGGAGCGCTTTGTTGATCACTCATCCCTTGTCGTTGACTTGCACGCTCATCCATATTTGGAATTTCGTCCTTTTGAGCCTTTAACTTTTCTCTGGGTTTAGCAGCAGCTTCAGCTTCTCGAATCTCCTCTTCACTACGCTGGGGAATTTCCCCTTTAAATAGGAAAGAAATCACTTCCTTATTGACATTGTCAAGCATCTCTTTAAACAACTCAAATGCTTCAAATTTATAAATCAGTAAAGGATCTTTTTGCTCATGAACAGCCAATTGTACACTCTGCTTTAAATCATCCATCTTGCGCAAATGCGTCTTCCAAGAATCATCGATAATAGCAAGTGTAATATTCTTTTCAAAATCGGTAATTAATTGTTTTCCTTCTGTTTCGTATGCCTTCTCAAGATTGGTAACAACCTGTAAAGTTTTGGTGCCATCTGAAAAAGGAACTGCAATCCGTTCATAGTTGTTTTCAGGATCTTCATAAACCTTTTTTATAACCGGGAAAGCAAGTTCTGCACTGCGCTGCATACGTTCCTGAAAGTTATCATAAGCGGCTTTATAAACTATTCCGGATAGTTTTAAATTACTTAAATTTTTAAATTCTTCTTCCGAAACCGGAGAATCCATAGAAAAGTAACGATGCATTTCAAATTCGAAGTTTTTAAAATCATTGCTCAACTTGTTGGTTTCGCAAATAGATTCCGCCAAATCAAAAATCATATTGGCAATATCTACACTTAAGCGTTCCCCGAATAAAGCGTGATGACGACGTTTGTAAATTACTTCTCGCTGAGCATTCATCACATCATCATATTCCAGCAATCTTTTTCGAACCCCAAAGTTGTTTTCTTCCACCTTTTTTTGTGCTCTTTCAATAGATCGAGAAATCATTTTGTGCTGAATCACTTCACCTTCTTCAAGCCCCATACGGTCCATTAATTTGGCGATTTTTTCACTTCCAAATAACCGCATCAAATTGTCTTCCAAAGAAACATAGAATAAAGAGCTTCCCGGATCTCCTTGACGACCGGCACGACCTCTTAACTGTCGGTCAACACGTCTGGAGTCATGACGTTCAGTTCCGATAATGGCAAGTCCGCCGGCTTCTTTGGTTTCAGGGGTCAACTTGATATCGGTACCTCTTCCCGCCATGTTGGTCGCAATAGTTACCGTCCCTGAAGTACCGGCTTCTGCAACAATTTCTGCTTCCCTTTTATGTCGCTTCGCATTTAAAACGTTGTGTTTGATTTTTCTCATACTCAAGGTACGGCTAAGTAATTCCGAAATCTCAACTGATGTCGTACCGATCAAAACCGGACGACCAGCTTCGGTTAATTCTACTACATGGTCAATAACTGCATTGTATTTCTCACGTTTGGTCTTATAGACTAAATCTTCTTGGTCATCACGTGCAACAGGTCTATTGGTAGGGATTTCTACCACGTCTAATTCATAAATTTCCCAGAACTCTCCGGCTTCGGTGACGGCAGTACCGGTCATCCCAGCAAGTTTTCTGTACATTCTGAAATAATTTTGAAGGGTAACAGTTGCAAAAGTTTGGGTAGCATCTTCAATTTTTACATTTTCCTTTGCTTCAATAGCTTGGTGTAAACCATCACTGTATCGACGTCCCTCCATTACACGACCGGTTTGTTCATCGACAATCATTACTTTATTGTCAATCACAACATATTCATCATCTTTTTCAAAAAGCGTATAAGCTTTAAGCAGCTGATTAAGCGTATGAATACGTTCACTTTTTATGCCGAAATCTTTATATAGTTCTTCCTTTTTTATCGCTTCTTCTTCAGGGGGGAGGTTTTGTTTCTCTATCTTAGAGATTTCCGTTCCCATTTCAGGCATAATAAAGAAATCGGGATCTCCTTCAGTTTTTGATAAAAACTCTACTCCTTTGTCGGTTAAATCAATTTGGTTATTCTTCTCTTCGATAACAAAATATAAATCCTCATCTACTTTGTGCATCTCTCGGTTATTATCCTGCATGTAATGATTTTCCGTCTTTTGCAGGATTTGCCGAATACCTTCTTGACTTAAATATTTTATTAATGGTTTGTTTTTAGGCAAACCGCGATAAACTCTTAAAAGCAAAAATCCACCTTCTTTTTCATCCCCTTCGGCAATCAGTTTTTTAGCTTTTGCCAAAACTTTGGTTAGATGTTTTCTTTGTACTTCTACGATTTTTGAGATTTGAGGTTTGAGTTCTTCAAATTCGTGAACATCGCCTTTAGGAACAGGTCCGGAAATAATGAGTGGAGTTCGGGCGTCATCAATTAACACAGAGTCAATCTCATCCACAATGGCATAGTGATGTGGTCGCTGCACTAAATCATCAGGAGAATGCGCCATATTGTCACGCAAATAATCAAAACCAAACTCATTGTTGGTTCCATAAGTGACATCGGCATTATAAGCAGCCCGTCGAGCAGCTGAATTGGGCTGGTGCCTATCAATACAATCTACCGTCATGCCGTGAAACTCAAATAAAGGAGCCATCCAAGTACTATCCCTTTTGGCCAAGTAGTCGTTTACCGTTACCAAATGTACTCCTCTTCCGGTCAAAGCATTGAGATACAATGGTAGGGTTGCTACCAATGTTTTTCCTTCTCCAGTCTGCATTTCGGCAATTTTACCCTCGTGCATCACAACTCCTCCAATGAGCTGTACATCGTAATGAATCATATCCCAACGAATTTCTTTTCCGGCAGCATCCCAGGAGTTTGACCAAATGGCTTTTTCTCCGTCTAGGGTAACATAATCCTTCTCTCCTGAAAAAAGACGATCAGTTTCTGTTGCGGTTACCTCTAAAGTTTCGTTGTGGAAAAAGCGTTTAGCAGTTTCTTTAACAACAGCAAATGCTTCCGGTAGAATTTGATCTAAAATCTCAGAGGTTTTTTCATAACTCCGATCCTTTAAAGCATCTATTTCAGCGTAAATCTCTTCTTTTCTGTCAATGTCTTCTGAAGCTTCGGCTTCCTTTGTTAAATCTTGTATTTCATCCTCAATCCCTGCCGTGCCTTGCTTAATTTGAGCTTTAAAATCTATTGTTTTCTGACGTAGTTCATCCAAACTTAATTTCTCCAACTCCAATTCAGCTTCTTTAATCTTATCGACAATAGGCTGTACTCTTTTTACGTCCTTTTCAGATTTGTCTCCTACAAATATTTTTAGGACAGAATTTAGTATGCTCATATTTTATTCTTGTTATCGTTAAAGCTATTTTAGCAAATATCCTGCCTTTGTCATATTGACAGATATTTAAACTATTCTCTTGAATATAAAGCTTTTGATGTTTAATTCAAAATTGTTTGATTAATATCCAAATGTACGCAAAAAAAAAGCCTCTCAAGGAGACTTTTTTATTCATTTAAGGGATTATAAAATACTTCGATTTGGAGTCTTAGTACTCATCCTCGTTCCATAGATAGTCTTCATCAGTGGGATAATCCGGCCAAATTTCCTGTATAGAATCATAAGAGTCTCCTTCATCTTCAATATCCTGTAAGTTTTCTACAACCTCAAGCGGGGCTCCGGTTCGAATGGCATAATCAATTAATTCATCCTTTGTCGCTGGCCAAGGAGCGTCACTTAAATAAGAAGCCAATTCTAAAGTCCAATACATATTATTTCTAAGATTTTAATTTTTGCAACTATAACAATATTTAATGAATAAAAAAAACTCTTAGGCGATATTCTTCAAGTTTAATTTTCGAAAATTATGATGGTGCTCTTTTATGCAGGTTGGTAAATTGAAAACAACTGACGGTTCTAATCAATCTAAACCAATTTATTTTTGACTTAAATCTTGCGAAATGCTTATAATGAAACACTGAAATTTGTATATTTGATATAAAACAGGAAAGCTATGATAACTAAAGTCAATATATTACGTGAGCGTTTTTCCAAAACCCGTCAGCACAGTGAGCAGATTTGTGAGCCCTTAGAAATAGAAGATTTTGTAGTACAACCCATAGATTTTGCTTCTCCACCAAAATGGCATTTGGCGCATACTACCTGGTTTTTTGAGGAATTTGTGCTTAAAAATAACAAAGAAAATTATAAGTTGTTTGATGACAATTTCGCCTATCTTTTTAATAGTTATTATGAAAGTGTAGGGGATCACTGGATGCGAACTGATCGAGGAAATCTCTCCAGACCTTCCGTAAGCAAGATCAAAGAATACCGACATCATGTTACCAAAGCGATGGAAGAATTTATGCAGGAAGAAATTTCTACTGAATTACAGGAAATCATAGAAATAGGAATCAATCACGAGCAACAACATCAAGAGCTTTTATTAACCGATATCAAATATATATTGGGAAATAATCCGCTGTTTCCAATCTATGACGAAAAATTTGAGGAAAATCCGGTTCAAAATTTTAAAACTGAATGGATTGATTTTGAAGAAGGAATTTATGAAATTGGATTATCACCGAAGAGTGAAGGGTTTAGATATGATAATGAAATGGGTAAACATAAAGTTTATCTCAATGATTTCTCTATCGCAAATAAATTGGCAACCAATAGGGAATATTTAGAGTTTATGGAAGACGGCGGTTATGAGCAAGTCTTATTATGGCATTCTGATGCTTGGGCATGGCTTGAAGAAACACAAATTAAATCGCCTTTATATTGGTATAAAATAAAGGATGAATGGTATCAATATACACTTGCCGGATTAGAAAAATTAAATTTGGAAGCTCCATTGTCGCATATCTCTTTTTATGAAGCTTTTGCTTTTGCACAGTGGAAAGGAATGCGATTGCCAACGGAAGCCGAGTGGGAAATAACACAAGACAAATTTGAGTGGGGAACGAGATGGGAGTACACTGGAAGTGCTTATCTGCCTTATCCAAATTATCAAAAACCCAAGGGGTCTATCGGAGAATATAACGGGAAGTTTATGGTAAATCAAAAAGTGGTGAGAGGGGCTTCAGTAGCAACATCCGAAGGACATTCCAGGCCTACTTATCGCAACTTTTTTCATCCGGATATGCGCTGGCAATTCTTTGGGATTCGCCTGGTGAAATAAAACCTGAAATCCATTTTAGTTAAACTCGTTTTTCAATTATCCAATTTTCAAAATGGTTTTGCTCTTAAAATTAGCAAAATCATTTGTTTTTGAGAATCTTGAAACCAATCTGTAGTTGAATAATTAATTAGTTTTAGCATATGAAAGAAAAAGCTTTATCCCAACCCTCACAAAAATTTATTGCGGACGTGCGAAAAGGACTGACTTCTTTTCCTAAGTTTTTATCTTCCAAATATATATATGATAAAAAAGGCGACAAGCTTTTTCAGGATATCATGAATATGCCGGAATATTATTTAACCGATTGCGAGTTTAATATTCTTGAAAAACACAAGGAAATAATTGCGCAGTATTTTGCCGCTGATAATGGATTCGATTTGATTGAATTAGGAGCTGGGGATGGTAAAAAAACTAAAATTCTGTTGAAGTATTTATCTAAAAATGACTTTGAGTTTGATTATCTGCCGATTGATATCAGCCAAAATAGTTTAGATCAGTTAGAGAAATCCATCGGTCAAATTTTGCCCAAAGTAAAGATAAAAACACTTCAGGGGATGTATTTTGCTGTTTTGGATAAACTCGCCGAGTATAATAAGCGAAAAAAAGTGATTATGGTTTTGGGTTCCAATATTGGAAACTTACGCCATAAAAAAGCTATTGAGTTTTTACAGAATATCAGAAACTCAATGGGCTCATCTGATTTGTTGTTTATGGGATTTGATCAAAAAAAACATCCGCAAATTATATTGGATGCCTACAATGATAAAACGGGCATAACAAGTGCTTTTAACAAAAATATTTTAGTGCGAATCAATAGGGAAATGAACGCGGATTTTGACACTGATCAATTTATACATTGGGAAGTTTACAATCCTGAAACCGGAACCGCTAAGAGTTATTTAGTTAGTAAGATTGCCCAAGAGGTAAATATTAGAGATTTGGACTTAATTGTAAGTTTCAAAAAATGGGAATCTATCCATGTTGAAATCTCTCAGAAATATGATGATCAGACGGTTGAATGGCTGGCAGGGGAAGCAGGCTTGACAATAAAAGAAGTATTTGCCGACGATAAAAATTATTATAAAAACTATATTTTTGAACCAAAGGATTCCTAACGCCACAATAAACTTCCATCGCCATAACTTAAAAACCGAAAATTATTGTCCAAGGCATAATCATAAATCTTCTTCCAATCCTCACCGACGAATGCGGAAATCATCAAGAGTAGAGTAGAGGAAGGCTGGTGGAAATTAGTGATTAATCCATCTAATAATCTGAATTCATATCCCGGAACTATAATCAACTTTGTTTGAGTGATGAGGGTTTGTAAATTGTTGGTTACGTAATAATCAATTAAAGCATTAATCGCTTGGAGTCCGGTAAAGTTAGATTCTTCTTGATAAGGGTACCATTGCGAGACAGCGATTTTTTGATCGATTTGCCATTGTTTTTTTAGGATTTGAACGCCAATCCAATATAGACTTTCCAGCGTTCTGGCGGAAGTGGTACCAATTCCGATAATTTTGTTTTCTGTTTGAAGTTGTTGTGCTATTTTTTCCAAACTCCCCAGAGAAATCTCAATCCATTCCGCGTGCATTTCATGACCAGCTATAGTTTTAGATTTGACCGGCATAAAAGTTCCCGCACTTACATGAAGCGTCAATTCTCCCAAGTCGATATTCTTGGAGGGTAACTGATTGAGAATTTCTGACGTAAAATGTAAAGCAGCGGTAGGAGCAGCAACACTCCCTTCAGATTTGGCAAATATGGTTTGGTAGCGCTCCTCATCTGATTCTTTAGCTTTTCTTTTTAAATAAGGTGGAATCGGAATCTTTCCGGCGTGTTCTAAAAATTCGGAGAAACTGATCTGCTCATTATTACCGGTTTCCCATTTAAAATGAATATTAAAACTTTGCCCTTCACGACTGACTTTTCGTGCTTCAGCTTTAATAGTTTTTTCCCCGGAGGTGGTGGAGTAGTTTACCTTTAATTCCAAAGGCGAATCATCCTTCCATTTGGATGCACCGCGCAGTATACAGTTCCAATACACTTCGTTTTTCTGCATCATAGCAGTGGTGATGTCAAGATAACGTGAATCGGGTTCTAAACAAAATATCTCAATTTTCCCCCCGGTTGATTTTCGAAAATGCAAACGTGCATGAACTACCTTAGCCTGATTCAATAAAAGAAGCGCATTTTCAGGTAGATGCGTAGAAACTTTACGGAAAACATCCGCTTCAATCCGTCCGCCTTTATATATCAATAACTTCGATTGATCTCTTTTCTCTAAAGGAAAACGTGCGATGCGTTCATCGGGTAATTCGTACTGAAAATCCTCAATTTTAATTGCTGCAGGATTTATATTCGTTTTTGGCATTCGTAATGGTTTAAAACTATTCATCTTCAAAATAGATGGCAAAATTACATAATTCTCAGTTGAAAGTTTGCGGGGGAGCTTAAAAAAGAAAAAGGTAACACATGGATGAAATATTATATTTTCCGACAAATTGATTGGCGACTTTTATTGGTTTTTCTAATATTTTAATCAGACTAAACAGAGCGGTTTATTAGAAAAACAAAAAGAATTTATTTGTAATTGAACTTTTAATGGGTAACATTAAAAATAACCTCTATTTAAAAAAAATAAAATAAAATGAACGAGGTTACAGATTCTAATAATCGCCTTAAAAAATAAATTAAAGAATTAGCAATAGATGCTTGGGAACACCGAAAGAGCGTTATGGTTGCAATTTTAATCATCGCAACGTGCATTTGGATGATAGATTGGAGTGCTTGGCTTCCTTATCTGATGTTTGGGGATTTTAGGTGTCGTCTTGAATTTTTGGATAGTTATGACGTTAATATTATCGCCAATTATTATTTTGGTTAATTGGATTCAAAATAGTTTTTTCAATAGATAATCATTACAAAGAACTCAAACTTATCAAATACAAAAAAAGAAGAATTACAATTTGATCTATTCAACTCAACAGAGTATTTTAGAAGAAGATAAGCATAAGAATCAACGATTTTATTCAACTAAAAACCCGAAAACCGACAATCACCGCACCTCCTGAAATAAGGTACAATGGAAAGATAGTAAAATACTCAATCACAGTTATATAAAGTTTAAGCTTTACACCACTTGAACAAACAAGATTAATTCAACACTTAATCACCGAAAGAACTACCAAGACTAAATCAGCAATCATTTGGTAGTCCCACCAGGAATCGAACCTGGATCTAAAGTTTAGGAAACTCTTATTCTATCCGTTGAACTATGGGACCTCAGTAAAGTTAATTACGAATGATCTGTGGTTTTGCGGGGTAAAAATAATGTTTTTTAAAAAGAATTGAGAATCTCAGCGGTTTTTTTAAACTGTCATTTTCTTTGGCAAAGCAGAATCTCAACATTTTCTCATCGCGGTTGTCTTTTTGAAACGCGGAAACGGGAATACAAGCCAATTTCTTCTCTTTAATAAGTCGAACCGTAAAATCCGTATCCTTTTTATCGCTGATTTTTCGATAGGAAACGGTTTGAAAATAAGTGCCTTCTGGCGGCGTAAAAACCAATTTAGAATCTTTGATGGCATCTAAGAAAATATCTCGGTTCTCTTGATAAAATTCAGGTAACTTCAAGTAATGTATCAGCTCTTTTAGGTACTCATAAAGTCCATATTGAAAAGGTTGGTTGACAGAGAATGCATTGAATTGAAGTGCTTTTTGAAACTCTTTCATCAAAACTTCAGAAGCCATTGCGTATTTTAATTTCCAACCGGTTACGTGAAATGTTTTTCCAAATGAATATACAATTATGGCTCGCTTAGCAAGTTCAGGATACAAGACCACACTTTGATGTTGTTGTTCATCAAAAGTAATATGTCCATAAACTTCATCGCTTAAAATTAGTATGTCGGTATCTTTAACCAAATCGGCTAATACTTTCATATCCTTTTCTTTTAGCACGGTTATACTTGGATTCAGAGTGTTGATAAGGATCATTTTGGTTTTAGAAGTGATTTTCTCCTTGACTTCCTGTCAGTTGATTATGTAATCAGGAGCTTTCATTTCTATGTTCATCGGTTTCGCACCTTGTAGTTCAATGGCAGGTTGATAACAATCATAAGCCGGTTTAAAAACAATAACTTATCATCTTTTTTTGATAAAAGTGGAAATTGCGGTAAAAATAGTCTGTGTTGCCCCGGCTGTTATGGTGATTTCTGTTTTGGGATTATAATTATACCCATATAAATTTCCGGTTTTAGCACAAAGTATTTTTCGCAAGGGTATAATACCGGTTATCGGTGAATATTGATGGTGGTTTTTATGAAAAGCTTGGCTGATTAATTCAATTCGTTCGGAATCTGGAAAAAAAATCGGAAAATCCTTGTGTTAAGTTGATAGCTTGGAGTTGATGCGCCATTTTACTGATGATAATAAAAATGGAAGAGCCCACTTGCGGCAGTTATGAAGTGTGTTGCATTAATAAATGAAGTTTTAGTTGAATGAAAAACAGTTATTATTCAAGGGTGAATATTTAAAGAGACGCTCAAGGTTGAGTGTTTATTTCTATTTAAAAGAACAGAGTTTTATCGGGGTGTTTTTTGCGATAAGCGATGGCAGTAACACTATACTTAATGTATTGATATTGAATATGAATCACAATATATAAATATTTAAATCAACAGCTCAATGAAATGGAAATTCCTAAGGGTCTAATATCCAATAAAAACTGTATTTTTGGCGATCTAAATTGAAATTTTATGTCCTTAAAAAAAGCCGGACTTCTTATTGTCATTATTCTGCTTGTTGATCAAATCAGTAAAATCTATATCAAAACCAACTTTATGTTGGGCGAACAGGTAATAGTTTTTGATTGGTTTCGCATTCTTTTTGTGGAGAATGAAGGAATGGCCTGGGGCGCAAAAATCCCTGGCAGTTATGGAAAACTCTTTTTGACTTTATTTCGGTTGGTAGCTATAGTGGGAATCGGTTACTGGTTGTATGATACTGTTAGAAAAAAAGCACCCGCCAAATTGGTGGTAAGCATTGCCTTGATTTTTGCCGGGGCTTTGGGAAATATCATCGACTCTGTTTTTTATGGCGTTCTTTTCAATAGCAGTCGCGGGCAAGTTGCTTCCTTATTTCCTGCGGAAGGAGGATATGGAACTTTATTGCACGGAAAAGTTGTAGATATGCTTTATTTCCCTCTGTGGAAAGGATATTTACCCGATTGGATTCCGATCTGGGGAGGGAAATATTTTACGTTTTTTGAACCGGTGTTTAATATTGCTGATTCTTCTATTACTATCGGATTCGTGATGATGATTTTATTCAACCGACAAGTGTTTAAAAAAGAAGATCAGAAGCCGGAAGTCAAACCTCAAACTTAAAACGTGTAAATTTTTTCAGGAGTAATACAATAGTCCAAAGGAATATCATTTTGATGACTAAAAAATCCTTGCTTTTCTACTTCAAAAAAAGACAGACCAACTTTTATGGTCGAAGGTTTACAAGCCGCGAGGAACCGATCATAAAATCCCTTTCCGTAACCAATTCGATGGCCGTGCTTATCAAAAGCTAAAAGCGGAACAAAAACAACATCAATTTTGGTTTCGGGAACAGTTATTCCATCAACGGGCTCCGGAATTCCCCATTTATTAATTTTTATTTTAGTGTTATCTGTAAGTAAGTAATGAGTCATTTCATAAGTGGAAAAATTGCTTTTAGAGATGACGATATCCTTATCTTTACCTTGTAAAATGTTTAATAGGTAGTGAGTGTCCACCTCTTTCTTATCTTCAATACTCAAAAACAGCGAGTAGACAGAAGCTTTCCAAATGGGAAGTTTCAAAGATTGATTGGCTATATCCATACTTTTTTGCTCAACTTCTTTAGAGCTTAAATTCATACGTTTTTCCTTGTAAATCTTCCTGAGTTTCATTTTTGGCATGATCTAAGTTTTTTGTAATGTTAAATAGTGCATCTCCTTCAAAAACAATAGGACTCAGATTGGCGTTAATGATAAATCCGTCATGAGGAGATTTTATTTTTCTTAAAAAACTGCCATAAGGATCTGTTATAGAAGCCAGGTGAGTGCCTTTTTCGGCATATTGTCCTACTGCGATTTTTTTGTGAAACATTCCGCTGTAACTTGCCCGAATCCATCTGGTTTTTTTGATGAAAATTGTTTTGGTGACAGGGTTTTTTATAGCGAACTTTTGTTTCAACATTCCTAAATTTTTTAATACCCTTAATATTCCGATTACGCCTTCTTGTGCAACTTCTTTGTTGATGTTTCCCGACATTCCGCCTTCAAATATTAAATAGGGGATTTCTTTTTTTACGCAGATTGATCGTAAGGATTTAGGCAAAGCTTTTGAATATAATGTGAAAGGAGCATTGAAGGTTTTAGCAAGTTTTAAACTTTTCTCACAGCCTTTGGTTAAGCGTATTTGTGCAGCATTAAATCGCTTTGCTCCTCCGGAATGGAAATCGAGACATACATCTGCTATGGGCAGTATTTCATGGGTGAATTGATAGGCAAATCGACTGGCTAAAGAACCTCTTTTAAAACCGGGAAATGAACGATTGAGATCCCTGCCATCCGGAAAATAGCGCTCCATATTTAAAAAACCGTGGATATTGATAATCGGAATACAAATAATAGTGCCTTTCTTAGGCTGGTTCATTTTGCGAGAAATAAATTTTCTTATTATCTCTACACCATTGATTTCATCTCCGTGAATACCCGCAGTGATAAGAACAGTAGAACCGCGTTTTTTAGCTCGAGCCACAATAACAGGAATATTGAGCTCAGTGTTGGTGTATAGCGTAGATGCTATAAAATTAATATTTTTCCTTTCTCCCGGAAGAATAGTTTCCCCTAATAAATGCAAAATGTTATCTTCATCGATATGAGCCATATTTTTTAAACGCTTTTCTCAATGTATTTGACAATAGACCTGGCGACATTTATTCCTGTAGCTTTCTCAATTCCTTCTAAACCCGGAGAAGGGTTAACTTCAAGAATAAGTGGACCGCGGCTACTTTGTAACATATCTACACCGGCTACATCCAATCCCAATGCTCTGACGGCCTTGACTGCGGCGATTTCCTCTTGGGTTGATAATTCAATTACTTCTGCTGTACCACCGCGATGAAGATTTGACCTAAACTCACCATCTTTAGCTTTTCTTTTCATAGCACCAATCACATGTCCATCCACTACAAAAGCACGAATATCCATTCCTTTGGCTTCCTTGATATATTCTTGAACCATCACCCTTGCTTGCAGGCCATTAAACGCTTCAATAACAGACTTGGCAGCATTTTTAGTTTCGGCTAAAACCACACCTAAACCTTGGGTGCCTTCTAAAAGCTTGATGATTAAAGGAGCGCCGCCTACTTGTTTAATAGTGTCTTCTACTTCTTTGGAGTAATTGGTAAACACTGTTTTAGGCAAACCTACTTTAGCTCTGGATAAAATTTGAAGACTTCGCAATTTATCACGACTTCTTACTAAAGCTTCTGATTCTAAAGTTGTAAAAACTCCCATCATTTCGAACTGACGAATTACGGCAGTGCCATAAAAAGTTACCGATGCTCCGATTCGGGGAATTATAGCATCTGTATTTCCCAGGAAATCGCCCTTATAATAGATTCGTGGGTTTTTCTTTTCGATGGTGATATTGCACTTGAGATGATCGATAACTTCTACCTCATGACCTCGCTTCTTTCCGGCTTCTACAAGCCGCTGAGTAGAATACAGATTTTTATTTCTCGATAAAACTATAATTTTCATGTTTTGTTTTTTTCTTTAACTGATAAATCCTTCAATTGGGGATCAACAATAAACTTTCCACTTAAAAATTTGCGTCCTATTAAAACCGGAAATCTCATATCGCTGCGGTCATTTAAAGACAAGCTTAATCTATAAGTTTTTCCAAATATTTTTATGGTTGATTTTATAGCATAACGATGCTGAACTGCACCATTACTGCTTTTGACTACTACGTGTTTATAATCTGCAAATGTAAATTTTTTTTTGTTGTTCAAATGATCTTTCCTGTCTAAAAAGAAACAAGTTAGCCTTCCTTCTTTTTCTGTGATTTCCGTACAATGAATCGAGGAAGTATAAGCGCCGGTGTCTATTTTAATATCGATATTTTCCAATCCCAATTCAGGAAAATCTACCTTATCTGTTCGTCCGATGATTTTTTTACCCATAAATTATGATAATAAGAGTTTCAAGCGAAATTAATGATTTTAAAATACTAATTCTTGAACTTAAAATAATTCCTTAAAAATATTGCTTGATTCTGCTCTCGTTTTTAGAGAAAGACTCTGGTGTAATAAGCCTTGATTCAGTTTTGTAAAACATATCTGTATAAATATCGGATTTATTACGATGCTATCCTTAATCAAGTTGAATTATTTTTCTTTGGAAATTGAAAAATTGGCGCTAAGACAGATGAGATGGGTGATTTTTAAATTATTAAACAGTATGTGGTAGTGTCAAATTGGAAATCCGATAAAAAAATAAAACTTTGGGCACAGATGACATTTATAAACCTGTGATTTGTTGACCTTTTATATTGTTGTAGAATAGCTTCGATAACTGGGTCGGTAAGTGATTTTACGAATGGGTAAGAAAAGTAATTCCTTGTAATGCCTGAAGAATTACGGAGGGATTCAATAAAAACAACCTCATATAAGTACAGCGTAGTTTGAAGCTGAATGCTCTTTACCCTCCATAATACCAAAGGTGTTCAACTCCGGTGAATTCAACTCAAAATTCATCGGGCTTAAAAGATCAATTGGCTAAACAACTACGCGGCTACCAGACTCGTCAGTTTTATCACACAAATAAATCATTATAACAGATTTAATACATTAACCCTTAAGCATACTTAGATAAAATGCCTTTAACTTGGGATAAATACCCGGCGCCAAAAAGATTGAGGTGAACCAACAGATAGTACAATTGCCAAATCTCAATGCGGTGTTCCCAATCCTTTTCCAAGGGAAAAATCGAATTATAAGTTGTAAATACGTCTGACGGAAAACCTCCGAATAATTGCATCATAGCAATATCCATTTCTCGGGAAGCATACGCAACCGCAGGATCTATTAATGCGGGAATATCTCCTTTTGCGCAATAGAAATTACCTGCCCACAAATCTCCGTGGATTAGCGAAGCTTTTTCATCGGGAATTTCATGTTCTAATTGTCGATAAAAATTATCGAGGTTTTTAAAATGAAACCCTTGTTCTGCAGCTATTTTAAATTGAGGTTGTAATCGCTTTTCGATATAGAATTTGGCTGAATTATCGAGATCGGACTTATTGTATTGCGGTAAACTTCCAATATAATTATCGATATCCAATCCGAAAACTGAAGCGGTGTTTTGATGTAACGCAGCGAGGTTGTTAGCAAAAGACTCCCAAAACGTCGAAGTTTTCTTTCCGGGGGGTAACCATTCTAAAAGTAAATAACTGTGTTTGTCGAGCGCTGAATAATTGAAAACCTCAGGAATTTTGAACGAATCCGTTTCTCTTAAACGTTCCAAACCAGCTGCTTCTTTTTCAAACATTCCCGGAAACCGATCGGTCTTGTTAATTTTAACTACGATTTGTTTTTTGGACGTTTCTAACAGAAAAACTTGGTTGATACTTCCTCCGTGTAGAGGTTTGCTTTTGATTAACTCAAGTCTTTGTTGTTCAGCTATATTTTTTAATAAAGTATCGATAATTGATTTTATTTTCTCAGATAAGTTAAATAGGTGAAGTCGTATCGATGATATTTGTCTTTGGAATGGTATCTGTCAGTTAATAACTCCCATTGAGAATAGTCTAATTCCGGAAAAAAAGCATCGGCTTCTTCAAATTTTTGATGCACTAAGGTCAGTTCTATTTTGTCTGCATAAGGCATTCCTAATTCATAAATTTCTCCGCCACCAACTATACAGATCTCTTCATTTCCTTCTGCTGATTTAGCAGCTTCAAGGGCAGCCTCCAAATTATGAACAACTATACAATCTTCAGCTTGATAATTTTTATCTCTGGTAAGAATAATATTAGTTCTGTTTTTCAAAGGGCTAGGCAGTGTTTCAAAAGTTTTTCTTCCCATGATGACCGGATGACCGGTGGTCAGTTTTTTAAAACGCCTGATATCGTGGGGTAAGTGCCATAGAAGTTTGCCTTCTTTTCCTAAAGAATTATTTTCGCCGGCAGCGGCAACCATCGTGATTGTCATATTTTTATTTTTGTCAAGTTAAGGATTAATCCATCTCGGTCAAATTTAGTATTTTTATGGTCAAAACCCTATTTATGGATTATATTAAAAAGAATTTACCAGCCAGTCAACAACTTACTTATTTCAATACCCCGGGAATCGGTCTTATTTCCAATGATGTACATGAGTTTCGCAAAAATCTACTAACGGAATTACACCAAACCGGAAGCCAAATGATGGAAAATAATAGGATGATTTTCCCTGAAGTTAGAGAGAAAATAGGAGAAGTTTTTAATGCCGATCCGGGTTATATCGCTCTATTACCTGCCTTTTCATTTGGTTTCAATGCGATTTTAGAAGGATTGAGACCCGGTTTAAAAGTGTTGCTTGTAAAAGAAGACTACCCTTCTATCAATTTAGCGGTCGAATCGAGAGATTTCAAGGTTTCATACATCGGAATAAATTCGAATTTAGAAGAGGATATTTATCGAACTTTTGAAAAAGATCAACCGGAAGTTTTTATTTTCAGTCAAGTGCAATGGATTAGCGGGATGAAAATTGATTTTGAGTTTATCAAAAAACTTAAAAAAGATTTTCCCGATACTTTGTTTATAGGAGATGGTACACAACATTTAGGAACTGAAAAATTCGACTTTAAAAATTCCGGGTTAGATGTTTTGGGTGCCAGTGGATATAAATGGTTAGGAGCGGGGTTGGGAAATGGGTTTTTTATGTTTAAACCCGGCATTGAAGAGTTTATCAAACCAAAAAACTTGGGGTACGCCTCTGAATTGGGGAAATACAAAGAACAAGGAGATACACTAATCGGAAAGTTCGAGGGAAATCATTTAAGTCCGGGTAATATTGGAAGTCTAAAAGTGGCTTTAAGTTTTCTGGATAAAATAGGTATGGATAAAATTGAAAATAGAATAAAAAATCTGAAGCAACAGGCTAAAATAGCGTTTACAGAACTGGGGCTGTTAGAAGAAACAGTTGTAAAACGCACTGATCACTCCTCGATATTTAACTTGAAAGGGGATCAAGAGTTATTTGATAAATTGCAAAATAACAATGTTATCTGTTCACAAAGAGGAGATGGGATTCGTGTTGGGATACATTACTATAATGAAAAGGAGGATTTGGAGAAATTGGTAAAAATCATAAAAGAGTAATGAAAATCACCCCTACCTGTTTTGAAACTGCCAGGTTGAAAACAAGAGTAGGGGGTATAAAAATTTATTCTTCTGAATCCATATGATTCCAACCTCGTGCGATGAGTTCGATTTTCTCACCTGCTCTGGTAATAATATGGATGCCTTCAGCTTCTTCGGTTGCATGCCCGATTACAGTGAGATTGGGGTTTCCTTTTATCTTTTCATAATCTGTTTGTGCTATGGTAAACAAGAGCTCGAAATCTTCTCCGCCATTTAAAATTACCGTAGTGCTGTCGAGATTAAATTCTTCACAAACCGTTATGACTGTAGGATCTATTGGAAGCTTTTCTTCAAACAAATTCATTCCGGTTTTTGAATTTTTAGAAAGGTGAATGATTTCAGACGATAAACCATCACTGATGTCTATCATAGAAGTGGGTTTTACACCCAGTTTTTTGAGAAGCTTGGGGATATCTTTCCTCGCCTCAGGTTTGAGTTGACGTTCTACGATATAACTATACGGTTCCAGATCAGGCTGAGTATCTGGATTTACTTTAAATACTTCATTTTCCCTTTCTAAGACTTGTAATCCCATATAAGCCGCACCTAAATCTCCTGTAACGACTAATAAATCATTTGGTTTGGCCCCACTTCGTTTGACCACATCTTCGCTTTTTGCTTTTCCTAATGCGGTGATACTGATAATTAAACCCGAGCGGGAAGAGGTGGTGTCTCCTCCAACCAAATCAACTTTATAGTTTTTGGCAGCGAGCAACATCCCTTTATATAATTCTTCTACCGCTTCAACCGGAAACCGGTTAGAAAGTCCTAAGGATACGGTGATTTGCGTGGGCTCGGCATTCATGGCGTAGATATCGGAAAGATTGACAATCACGGCTTTGTAACCTAAGTGTTTTAAGGGCATATAGCCCAAGTCAAAATGTACGCCTTCGGCTAATAAATCTGTTCCTACTAAAACGTCGTCCCCTTCAAAGTTCAGTACGGCAGCATCATCGCCAACACCTAATTTTGTTGAACTCCTTTGGATTTTTATATGTTTTGTAAGATGATCAATTAGACCAAATTCTCCCAAATCTGATAATGGAGTAGATGAACCTTTATTTTCAAGCATAATATTCAATATTAATTTTGCAATTCCTTATTCAAATTGTAAACCAAATTGAGGTTGGTTTTCCATGTTTTAATCAAATAAGTTTCTTGATGAATTTTTTTTATCTGTTCTACCAAGGTGATTGTAGGCCAGATCAGTGGCTTCTCGTCCTCTTGGCGTCCGATTGATAAAACCTTGCTGGATAAGAAAAGGCTCATAAACCTCTTCGATGGTTTCAGCATTTTCACTGACAGCTGTTGATAAGGTGGTGATTCCTACCGGGCCACCATTAAATTTATCAATAATTGTTCGAAGAATTTTATTGTCCATTTCATCCAAACCGTATTGATCAACGTTTAAGGCATTCAAACCAAATTTAGCAATGTCAAGATCTATTTTACCGTTGCCTTTTATCTGCGCAAAATCTCTGATTCTTCTCAATAGGGCATTGGCTATTCTTGGCGTTCCTCTGCTGCGTCCTGCTATTTCGATGGCGGCATTCAAATCGATGGGAACGTTTAGAATTTCTGCACTTCGCTGAACGATGTCAGATAGCAATTCCGTGTCATAATATTTTAAACGGCTTGAAATTCCAAATCTTGCCCGCATAGGAGCGGTTAATAATCCCGATCGGGTAGTGGCACCAACTAAGGTGAAAGGGTCTAAATTAATTTGAACCGTCCGAGCATTGGGGCCTGATTCAATCATAATATCAATGCGAAAATCCTCCATGGCAGAATAAAGATATTCTTCGACAATAGGACTGAGTCTATGAATTTCATCGATGAATAAAACATCTCTATCGTCTAAGTTGGTCAATAAACCAGCTAAATCGCCCGGTTTATCTAAAACAGGTCCGGAAGTGACTTTAATGCCCACCTGTAATTCGTTAGCTAAAATATGGGCAAGCGTGGTTTTACCTAACCCCGGGGGGCCATGAAATAAAGTATGATCTAAAGCTTCGTCTCGCTGTTTAGCAGCTTGGACAAAGATTTTTAGGTTTGTGAGAATCGTATCTTGCCCGGCAAAATCATCAAAACTCAAAGGACGCAATGCCCGATCGATATCTTTCTCCTCTTGAGAAAAGTGATGTCCTGTGGGATCTAAATTTTCATTCATAAAAACAAAGATAAAGAAAAAGCCTTTTCCATGATGAAAAAGGCTTCGTAAGATAAGGAAGATTTTTAAGATTAAATCTCCGGTTCGGGTTCATTTTCCATTTGTGGTATATTTTGTGGAATATAATCTTGTCCGGGTATGACATAATCTGTTCCTTCAAGATTCAACTTGCTGTAATCATACGGCCATCTGTATACGTGTGGAATCTCTCCCGGCCAGTTTCCGTGAATTCTTTCAACCGGAGCAGTCCACTCCAAGCTGTTGGAGTGCCAAGGATTCTGTGGAGACTTAGGTCCATAGATAAGCGAATAAAAGAAATTGAATAAAAACAACAGTTGTATGATTCCTGTAATAATTGCGAAAACTGTCATTAAAATATTGACATTAATCATATCATCAAAATATGGAAAAGCGGAGTTGGTGTAATATCGACGTGGGAGTCCTGCCAATCCGACAAAGTGCATCGGGAAAAAGACACCGTAAACCCCTACCATAGTCACCCAGAAATGGATATATCCCATGGTTTTATTCATCATTTTTCCGTACATCTTTGGGAACCAATTATAGATTCCGGCAAAGAATCCGAAGGCAGCCGATATTCCCATCACCAAGTGGAAGTGGGCGATTACAAAATAAGTATCGTGAACGTGAATATCTAACGTACTGTCACCGACTACAATTCCGGTTAAACCTCCGGAAATAAAAGTAGATATCATTCCTATAGAAAATAGCATGGCCGGATTGAGTTGCAGGTTTCCTTTCCATATTGTGGTAGTCCAGTTAAAGGCTTTTACAGCTGACGGGATAGCAATCAATAATGTTGTAAAGGTAAACACCGACCCCAAAAATGGATTCATTCCCGAAACAAACATGTGGTGTCCCCATACTAAAGTGGATAAGAATGCAATAGCCAACAGAGAAGCGATCATCGCTCTATATCCAAAAATAGGTTTTCTTGCGTGATTAGCCAGTACTTCGGATACAATTCCCATTGCCGGTAAAATCACGATATAAACTTCCGGGTGCCCCAAAAACCAGAAAAGGTGTTGGAAGAGTACGGGAGAACCTCCTTCGTGTGCCAATACTTCTCCTTGAATATAAATATCACTTAAATAAAAAGAGGTTCCAAAGCTATGATCCATGAAGAGTAATAGTACAGCAGATAATAAAACAGGGAAGGATAAAACTCCAACTATCGCCGTAATTAAAAGTCCCCAAATGGTCAATGGTAAACGGGTCATCGTCATTCCTTTTGTTCGGAGATTGATAATGGTAACGATGTAGTTTATCGATCCCAATAGAGATTGTGCAATAAAAAATACCATGGCAATCATCCATAATGCCATTCCTGTACCCGATCCTGAAAGAGCTTCGGGTAAAGCGCTTAATGGTGGGTAGACTGTCCAACCTCCCATCGCTGGTCCGCCTTGAACAAAAAGAGAGCTTAACATAATAACACAAGAAGTAATAAAGAGCCAGGAAGATATCATATTGATAAATCCTGATGCCATATCTCTTGCCCCGATTTGCAAAGGAATAAGGAAATTACTAAAGGTTCCGGATAGCCCTGCAGTCATTACAAAGAAGACCATAATCGTTCCGTGCATGGTCACTAATGCCAAATAAGCATCAGGAGTCATAACACCGCCGGGAGCCCATTTTTCTCCTAAGAAAATTTTGAAAAGAAGCTGAGATTGTTCCGGCCAAGCAATTTGCATTCTAAACATAACCGACATCAAAGTGCCGATAAGGGCCATAAACATGCCTACTATCAAAAATTGCTTTGCAATTATTTTATGATCTTGACTAAAAATATATTTTGTAATGAAAGTCTCTTTATGATCTTCCTGACCTGCTGCCATTACGTTTGATGTTGCTGACATATTTTAGTTACTTTATTTAAATTTTATAATATTCAGAGTAATACCTTAATTTGCAATTTACCGTTTATAATTTTAATTTGAGAAAAACCAGTTTAATTTTTTGGCTGTTTCAAAGTTAAAATATCGATATATTTTTAATTATAAACGATTCTAATTCTTTTCCATGCTCTCTCCAAACGTCTCTTGTTGGGCGAGCCATTCTTCAAATTCATCTTGTTCTTCCACTATGATTTTCATTTGCATATTATAGTGACTGGTACCACAAACTTTATTACACAGTACGAAATAATCAAATTTATAATCGTCTAAACCTTCTTCTCCCAGTATTGCTAATTTTTCGCTTTCACTTCTTCTATAATCATTAATGGTCTCTACTTTGTCTCTCATATAATCACGTTCTCTCATTTCTTTAGTAGTGATCGTTGGAGTAATCGCGTATTGGGTCACCATTCCCGGAACTACGTTCATTTGTGCTCGGAATAGCGGGAAATAAGCTGAGTGAATAACATCTTGAGAACGCATTTTTATCAAGACTTTTTGATCGACGGGTAGATGCATTTCAGAAGCAACGATGTCATCTTGGGAGTAAGGGTCGCTTTCATCTACCCCAAGGGCGTTAATACCTTCAATGAAACGGACGTTGGCTTTTCCTAATGTGTTGTCATCCCCGCCATAACGTACTTTCCAACCAAATTGATAAGCGTATAATTCGATGACCATTATATCTTCATCATCTTCAGATACATTCATAATTTCAGACCAAGTGAAAAGACCATATACAATTAATCCTGCTAAAACGAAGACGGGAATAATTGTCCAAGCGAATTCTAATTTTTCATGATCTGGAAAAAATTTAGCGACTTGTCCTTTTCTTCCGTAATATTTATAGGAAAAATAAAAAATCAGCGCTTGCATTACAACTTGTACAAGCATAATGACTATGGCAGTGGTAAAGAACAGGGTATCGTAGTCCATTCCTTCAGCTGAAGCGGCTTTGGGAGGATAAAGCTTTGAATATTCCCAAAAGTTAAAGATCATAAATGCATAGAAAAGAATACCAAAGGCGAGCATAAGATAGCCCTGGATCCTGTTGTCGCGGTTGTCATTGACCCCGGGATGGGATTCAGATTTTTTGGATCTAGACAGTTCGAAGATTTTGCTAATCTGCCAAACGGTTATTCCCAATAGGCCTAAAACGATTAAAACAAGAAATACAGTCATCTTTTTTCTTTTTTATCTTTATTTTTAATATTCGAAATTTTCACTTTCCTTTATATATGGATCGCCTTGGGGTCTTAACGGAACTTTACCGAGTGCGAATCCGACTATTAAGATAAACAATCCAAGGAAAAATAGGATTCCGGCTATTTCAGGAATGCCGAATGTTCCATATACTCCCACAGTTGATGGCACTACCATATTGTATAATGCCATATAGTGTCCAATCAGTAAAATTACTCCTACAAATTCAATAAACCAAGGAATTCGTTTGAAATCCGTATTCATAAGAACAAGGAATGGAATGACGAAATTTAAAATTAATGGCAATAAGAATGATAATCTATAATGTTGGAATCTCAGCACGAAATATGCGGCTTCTTCCGGAATATTGGCATACCAGATTAACATAAACTGGGAGAACCAGAGATAGATCCAGAAAATACTAAAAGCAAAAATATACTTCGCCAAATCATGGAGGTGGCTGTCATTGATATAGTCTAAATACCCTAAACGTTTAAGGAAAATAACAACAAGGGCAATGGTAGTAATTCCGGCAACGAATAAACTGGAAAATAAATACCAAGCATACATGGCGCTATACCAGTGTGGTTGCATAGACATAAACCAATCCCAAGTCATCGCTGATTCGGAAAGACCGAATAAGACTAAGAAGACCACCGATATATTATAGTTTTTCTTGGTGTAGGTATAATCTGCCATATCGCTTTGTGCGCGAGAATTTCGAGTCATAAAATAGCGATAAACATTCCAGATAAGCAGATAGATAAGCATACGGATAATAAAGCCCGGCATATTGAGGTAGACTGACTTTATTTGTAGTGCTTCATCCTTTGCTACTAATTCGGAATCCATCCAAGGATAGAAATAAGTTCCCGCTACTAAGATTAAAATAGAAACTATAATTGAACCCGGTAAAACATAGCTGTGGATCCCTTCAAAAACCCTGAATAACAAGCGTGGCCATCCGGCTTCTGATACGTATTGAATGGCATGAAAAACCAGTACGCCAAGAGCGATCATGAAAAAGAAGAAAGCACCGGTGAACACAGCGGCATATGGTCTTGCTCTAAGTTGATGTACGGCCTTGGTTAATTTACTTTGATCTTTGGAATAATCAGTGTTTTCATAAGCATCCATTGCTTTTTTAGCAAATCCCGAGTGGTGAAGTTGATCGACATCAGCATCGTGTTTGCGGTGAAGTTCACTTGTTTTAGCCTGTTGGGCAGCCACAATTTCTTTTACATCATCTGTATTGCTGGGGGTAGTGATGAAACCATAAGCGATTCCAAGCGCACCGAGCACTAAGAGTATGATGGAAAAAACTTTCAATTTACCTGGTAGCTTAAACATATTCGAATTTATAAAGCGGTTAGATATTTACTTAATTAATTTTGGTTTTTTATAACCATTCGAGCTTCGTGACTTGGGTTTATTTAACGGTCATAATTCTCTCGATTGGTCGTGGTGTCTTTAACAAATTCTCTTGCTTCTTTACCCTCGAGTTTCCTCCTTAAGGTATGAACGTAATGATCTATTTGCCAACGTTCCTTTGTAGTGGTTTGAGCGGCATAAGATCCCATGTTGTTTAAACCGTAATACATCACGTGATACACATTTCCGGCAGACATATCACGATTGGGGTCGTCAAAACTTGGGATTCCCATAAACTTCTCCCTTTCTACCAAAGGACCTTGTCCGTCACCTTGATATCCATGACATATTGCACAATAGATGTCATATAACTGTCCTCCTTTATTAACGTTATTCTCTGTAAAAGGAAGTGGATTTTTCAAATTAGCCGAAGCTTGGTTTTTCCCTTCCATAGTGTTGGGGTACTCATAAACCTCCCATCCTCTTGGGATGGTGTTTTCAACAGGATCCATCGCTGACTGGCCATCCGGGAAAATATCATACTCGCCATAGGTTTCATAGCTCGGCGATTCATACATATCTAAAGTCGAGAAATATTGGTAATTCGGCTTCTTTTTATTGAAGCAGGCGGTAGCTGTGAAAGCTATTATAATTACTAATATAAATTTATATATATTTTTCATGAGATAACTATTCATTTAAAATGTTGATTTCTACTGCCCCCGTGTCGGTTAAAAACCGGGTTAACTCATCTGCGTCATGATCTTCCAATTCTACCTCCATTAAAAAATGATCATCGGTAGTTCTGATGTCGGGATTTTCCGCTTTTTTAAACGGCCATATTCTACTGCGTAAATAAAAGGTAATAACTAAAAAGTGACCTGCAAAATAGACTGATAACTCAAATAATATGACCACAAAAGCCGGCATGTTTTCCCACCAAGAAAAACTCGGTTTACCTCCAATGTTTTGTGGCCAATCCTCAATCATCATATAATTGGTCATCCAAATAGCAAAGACCAAACCGGCAAGACCATATAAAAAAGAGGTGATGGCCAATCGTGTCGGTTTCAATCCCATAGCTTTATCCAAACCGTGTACCGGGAAAGGACAAAACACTTCCCTGACCTTATAATTTGCTGTACGAGCTTCTTCTACAGCTTCCAAAACCAGGTCATCATCAGTATAAAATGCGTGAATTACTTTTGACATGCTTACAGTTTATTATTTTTTAAATTAAGGGCTTGACCGGCCCAGTTTTCGGTTTTAGCTGTCTCGGCAGAAAAACCGGAAATCAGCTTCTCTAAAATCAAGTAATCCTCTTCTTCTAATCTGGAAACTTGATCAAAAGTGTAAATACCAATTTGATTAAAATCGTTTTCCATAACAGGTCCAAGACTTGATATTTCCTGTAATTGATCAGGAACTTGCGTATCGGGGTCATAAAGACCTATGCGATTAAGAATGTCTGCAATACCGGCATCTTTTGCAACTTCTGGCATATCCGGACCTACTTGGTAGCGTGGTGGTTTCTTCTTGGTTCCGGGATTTAAAATCATCGCATCATCACCTTCAACCAATCTGCGTTTTTTGTAAAATTCTCCGGAGCTTTTTAAAATAGACTTAATCTCTGCTTGGGGTACCACAGGGAATGTCCTGGCGTATAGTAAAAACAGAACCGAAAAGAAGCCAAGAGTTCCTATAAATACACCGATATCTACAAAGGTGGGAGAGAACATTGCCCAACCTGATGGTAATCTGTCATGGGTGAGGTTTACTACAATAATATTAAATCGCTCAAACCACATTCCGATGTTGATTATCAAGGCTACGACAAATGTTATGAAAATATTTCTTCGTGCTTTTTTAATAAAAAACACCAATGGAACTATACTGTTACATATAATTAGTGCCCAAAAAGCCCACCAATAAGGACCGGTTGCGGCACCAAAAGAGAGATAGGTATAGTTCTCAAAATCACTTCCCGAATACCAGGCAATGAAATACTCGGTGGCATAAGCTACCGATACTATTCCACCTACTACTAATATCACCTTATTCATATATTCAATATGAAGAATAGTGATGTACTCTTCTAAATGAATCACCTTACGCATTACAATCAATAAGGTCTGCACCATCGCAAATCCTGAAAATACAGCTCCGGCTACGAAATAAGGCGGATAAATATTACTGTGCCATCCCGGTACAACCGAAGTAGCAAAGTCAAAGGATACTGTGGTGTGAACGGATAATACCAAGGGTGTAGCTAATCCTGCCAATACCAAGTGTACTTCTTCCCAGCGCTGCCAATCTTTTACACGACCACTCCAGCCGAAACTCAGTATTCCATATATTTTTTTCTGGAATTCATTTTTGGTTCGGTCTCTGATCATTGCAAAATCAGGTAGTAATCCCGTGTACCAAAACACCAATGAAATGGAGAGATAAGTTGCAATTGCAAATACGTCCCACAATAATGGTGAGTTAAAGTTGACCCATAAGGATCCAAATTGGTTGGGGATTGGTAGAACCCAATAGGCCACCCATACGCGTCCCATATGAATTAGTGGAAATAAACCTGCTTGGATTACTGCGAAAATAGTCATCGCTTCTGCAGATCTATTTACCCCCATTCTCCATTTTTGGCGGAAGAGTAAAAGTACTGCTGAAATAAGAGTTCCCGCGTGCCCGATACCTACCCACCATACAAAGTTGGTAATGTCCCAAGCCCATCCAATTGTTTTGTTGAGTCCCCAAGTACCGATACCTTCTGCGATGAGGTATACAATACATCCAAGTCCGTATATAAAGGCGATTAAGGCAATAGTGAATATAGCCCACCAAGACTTGTCCGCTTTTCCCAGTACAGGGGCAGCAATGTCTTCCGTAACATCATGATAACTCTTTTCGCCTAAAACAAGAGGCTCTCTGATTGGTGCTTCGTAATGGTGTAACGACATATTATTTATTAATAATGAATTTAATATTTAATCTATTATAAAACTTTATTTATGCGTCTTCTAAATTGTTTACTTTGGTTTGGTACATCACATTTGGTTTGGTACCCAAAGATTCTAACAACCTATACATACGTTTGTCTTCACGTTTTTTAGTGATTTCAGCATCTTCTATATTAACATCGCCAAATGTAATAGCTCCCGGCTCGCAAGCTATAGAACAAGCAGTATAAAACTCGCCATCTTCAACTGCTCGACCATCGCGCTTGGCTTCCAATACAGTTTGCTGAGTGATTTGAATACATAATGAGCATTTTTCCATAACTCCTCGTGAACGTACAGTCACATCCGGATTTAAAACCATCCGACCGAGGTCATTGTTCATATTGTAATCAAACTCATCATTTTCTTTATACTTAAACCAATTGAACCTACGCACTTTATACGGACAGTTGTTAGCACAGTAACGCGTTCCTACACAACGATTATAAATCATTTGATTTTGGCCTTGACGTCCATGCGTAATCGCGGCAACCGGACATACAGTCTCGCAAGGTGCATGGTTACAATGCTGACACATAACCGGTTGGAATGCTACTTGTGGATTCTCATAAGATGGCGTTTCAATAGACTTATAGCTTTTAAAAGGCGGCAAGTCTTTTAAAGCTTGCTTCTCTTCTTCAAAGGTATCTTCTGAAGCATAGTAGCGATCAATTCGCATCCAGTGCATATCTCTAAAATTACGAACTTCTCTTTTACCGACAACAGGTACGTTGTTTTCAGCATGACAAGCAATAACACAAGCACCACAACCCGTACAAGCATTTAGGTCAATAGACATATTGAAGTGATGCCCGATGCTGTCGTCAAAAGAAGTCCACAAATCAACTTTATCACTGCGAACGGAAACCTCTTCATGGTCGTAATCCGTTGTTGGAACCGGGTTCCACTCTTCACTTGGTTTGTTGATATAATCTGCTAATGGAACTTCTTGTATAATGTTTCTTCCAACCATCGTATTCTGAAGTTGAACCAGAGCAAATTTGTGGCTTCCTTTAGCCAACTCTACTGAAACATTTTGGAAGCTTTTGAAGTCTTTATAGATTGGGTATGCATTAACCCCTGTCTGCATTTCTTCTTGAATTCCGGCTTTGCGACCATAACCTAAAGCCAAACCTAATGTGCCAGGAGCTTGACCCGGTTGAATCATGACGGGTACATTTTCCAGACTGACATCACCAACCTTGAGGTTTACATAACTTCCGTTTAAAGCACCATTATCAACATTGTAGTTTTTAACTCCCAAACGATCTGCATCCGCTTTCGACATGCTGATAAAGTTATCCCAAGTAGAACGTGTAATCGGATCCGGTAGTTCTTGTAACCAAGGATTATTGGCTTGTCGACCATCGCCTATACCAATAGAAGTATAGAGCATTAATTCAAAATCTTCAGTAGGTTGTGCGCTATCAGATAACTTTCGCGCAGCATTATCCAAATTAACCGTTCTGGTTGAAACTTGAGACTCTTCGGCTTCTTGATCTTCCTCTGATCCGGATGACATTCCCGCTACGGAAGTAGCTTCAAATGACCCATCGTGTAATGCGCTATTCCAAGAGGTGCCATTTAGAATATTGTTATCCCAATTGGCTTTTAGATAATCGTAATATTTTTCTTCATTATCTGCCCACCTAAGTAATGATTCTTGAAATTGACGAGTATTAAATAAGGTTTGAATGGTGGGTTGAACCAAACTATAATCGGTATCGGTAAACTGTACATCTCCCCAGCTTTCGAGATAGTGTGGGGTAGTGGCTATGTATTTGCACTTTTCCGCAGTTTCATCAGCTTTCATAGAGAAAGCAATACTCAAATCTACTTTTTCTAATCCTTCAATGAATTCTTGCGCATTTGGCAAACTGTATGCTGGATTTACGCCGGCAATTAACAAAGCACCAATTTTACCCGCGTTCATATCTTTTACCAACTGAAGAACTTGCTCGTTGTTTCCCTCACGAATTAAACGTGGTTTGGAAGGAATGAAAATTTTGCTGTTTAGCGCTTCATTAATACCGAAAGCTAATAATTGAGCTTCAGTCTCCGGTATCCCGGTAACTACAATCGCACCGTTTCTTGCTTCTTTCAATTGAGTAGCTGCCTTCGCAACAGCATCTTCTAAATAATCTGAAAGGTTTTCATTACCGGAAAAACCTTTGACAATTCGATTGTATAATCCTATTAAAACTTGTTTTTGTTCAGAGGGTTTAGTCAATACCCGCTTATCGGCATTAGCTCCGGTCAAAGATAAATTTGATTCAAACTGAATATGCCTTGACATGTTTCCACCTTCCGGATTTCGGCTGGCTGCATAAGGAGCATTGTGACCTCCGCCTTGCCAATCTCCAACAATATCAGCACCGATTGAAACAATGGTTTTTGCGTTGGCAAAATCATAGGTCGGTAAAGCTCTTCTCCCGTATTTTGCTTCGAACGCATTAAGCGTCGGATCCTCTGAAATGGTGTCATATACGACATGCCGAGCATTATATTTGTCGGAAAACTCTTTGATTACTTTTTCAGTAGTTGGACTTGCAAAAGTTTGGGTTAATAAAACCACCTCTCCAGAAGCATTGTTGAGTTCTTCCGGGATCGTTTCATCTAAGGATGACCAAGAGGTTTCCGCTCCGTCAACCATGGGCTGCTGGAGTCTCTGAAAGTCATATAAAGATAAAGCAGAAGCGAGAACGCGTGCGTTGGTTCCGCTTTTATATCCGCTCAATTTATTTTTATCGACACGAATTGGTCTGGCTTCTCTGGTTTTTACTAAAACGTGTGAAAAGTCGAACCCATCGGCCATCGTTGTGGCATAATAATTTGGAACACCAGGAATGATGTTTTCAGGTTGAACCACATAAGGAACGGATTTGACTACCGGCCCCTCACAAGCAGCTAAAGAAGCAGCTGCGGTACTGAAGCCTACGAATTTTAGGAAATCACGTCTCGAAGTTTTACTGCTATCCAACGTTTTTTTATCGCTAAGGAAATCCTCTATCGGAATCTCTTGCGCAAATTCCCTTTGTTGAAGAACCTTATTCACGGCGTCACTGCCTTCAAGCTCTTCGATTGTACTCCAATATTTTTTATTGTTTGATGACATATATTTTATCCCTTATAAATTATTAAATTAGTAATGGCATCTTCCGCATTCTAACCCACCCATTTGAGCTTCGGTCAGTTGCTCTACACCATACTTCTCTGATAATTGTTCGTGAACTTTCTCGTAATACTTGTTGCCTTCCATTCTGACATTGGTCGTTCTGTGACAGTCAATACACCAGCCCATAGTCAACTTTTCTTCTTGTCTGACGACTTCCATTTCTTCGACGGGTCCGTGGCATTTCTGACAGTCGATGTTCCCAACCTCTACGTGTTGTGAGTGATTGAAATAAGCTAAATCTGGTAAGTTGTGAATACGTACCCATTTTACCGGTTTTGTTTCTCCGGTGTATTGGTATTTTTCCGGATCCCAACCTACAGCGTCATATAGCTTAGCAATCTCACCATCGTAAAACTCTTTTGAATATTCTGCAGTTGCAGTTTCTTCCGAAACTTCGGAAATTGCCATGTGACAGTTCATACAAGTGTTGAGTGAAGGTATACCGGCTGTTTCTGAATGACGTGCCGAGGAGTGGCAGTATTTACAGTCAATTTCATTATCGCCTGCATGTATTTTGTGAGAATAATGGATAGGCTGAACAGGTTCGTAGCCCTGATCCACTACAATCTGCATTAAGAAGAAGTAAATTCAATAACTGCCAATTAACAGGACTACTATAGAAAATACGACTACTATAAATTGATTTTCAACATCTAATTTCCACAATGGTGTTTTGCGCTTTACTTTCTCTTCGCGATGGATGGTAATTCCTTTTTCTTCTGCAAAACGAGTCAGGGTTTTATTGACCAATGCTAAAATAACAACCAACAGCAATAATAATAAAGCTAAAATACCTAAAACAACTATGTTGGAAATTCCGCCACTTGCCCCTGGTCCAGCAGGAGAACCATCAGCAGTTTCAGCCACTTTTGGTTCGGGTTTGGGTTGTTCCGTATAAGCTAATATGTCGTCAATGTCAGATTCCGATAACTGTGGAAAATGAGTCATATGCATTTGATTGTACTCGTCATATATCTGATTGGCATATGGATCTCCTGCATTGATCAGGGCCGTACTGTTGTGAATCCAATCATAAAGCCATTGGCGACTTGGTGCACGATCAAGACTTCCATATAATGCTGGGCCGGTCGAACGTTTATAACGTTGGTGACAAGCAGCACAATTGATTTGGAAAAGTTCTTTTCCACGTTCGGCATCACCTATTTCTGAACTACTATCATCTTCACTATCATTATTTTCTTGTGCCTCGGTTTGCGCTGCATTGTCGTTTTCGTTCTCTTGAGCGAAACCTGAATGGGAATAAGAAAACAGAATAGCTATCAATAAAAATAGCGTTTTTGCAATGGAAAAATGTAAGTTCTGCTTTTTCATATTGAGTTTTAATTAAATACCTTTTTTAGTATCGAATTTATAATGAATAAGTTAGCCCTTAAAATTGCCGAGTAACTTCATTCTTACTTGGGCAAAAATAGGATATCCTTTCGATATTTAAAGTGTTAGCGGGGTGTTAATGGGTAATTTATAACCTTTCTAAATAAATAAAAGGCTTTGAGTTTTACGTTTTAATTTTATATTTGTGGCTCAACATGCAATGGTTATGAAAACTTTCTTTTTGACTATAGTTTTATTTGCAGTTCTGAATACTGCTGATGTTTTGGCGCAATCCAAAACTTTAGAGATAAAAGAGGATCCAAGAATTGACGCATTATTAGAATTGAATGCTGATATGATTAAGGATAATAAGATAGGGCACAGATATAAAATTCAGCTTGGCTCTTTCTCTTCTATGAAAACCGCAGAAAAAATAAAAGAGGAATTTGAGTCTCAACACAAAGATTTTCCGGTGCAACTACAATATGAATCCCCGAATTATAAGGTGTGGGTAGGTGATTTTACAAGTAGATTGGCTGCTGATCGGGTTTTTTTGAAAATAAAAGAAGACTATAAAAGTGCTTTTGTCTTTAAACCGAGTGCTTAGAGTTATAGGTGGTTTTTTGAAATGATGGTAGGAAGTTAGAGACTTGTCATTTTGATTATTTGTCTTTTTCTGGCCTTGTGATAGATTCTAAACTATCTGAAGTTGATATTGTCGGAAAATAAGTTCTTCTCCAAATATATATGATACCTATTAGTAATGATTGAAAATTGCTGACAATGGTATAGAAAACTCAAGAAAATAAATAAACTTTGATCACTTCTCTTTTTGATTGAAATCCAATCAATCTGAAATAAATGCCACATCAATAATTGTGTAGAAAACATTTTATTTTATTTGACCGTTTCGATCTCGATTTGTATTTGAGTTTACGTCTTGATTTAGCTGGATTTATTGGAGAGTTACAAGGGGATTTGAGTATTCTGCGGTTAATCATAAGTGTTTTATAATTTTGTGCCGAGAAAAGTGATATGTCTTTTAAAAATTGTATTTTTGGCGAAACATTTAAGTAGAGAGAAAGATTTCAAATAATTATGGATAGATTTTCGTTTCTCAATGCGCTGGATATTGGATATTTAGCTGAAATGTACGACCAGTACTTGCAATATCCTGACAGCATAGAACCGAGCTGGCGCGCTTTTTTTCAAGGATTTGACTTTGCGCAAACTTCTTATGGAGGCACAGAAATGCTTGAAGAGTCAGCTGTGACAAGCTCATCAAAGACTGACAAAGAAACAACACAACCTCGTACAACCCAACCAGACAAACCCCAAACCTATGAAGACGAAGGGATTCCTGAAAAATTCATGAAGGAATTCCAAGTAGTCCAATTGATTAATGCCTACCGTTCACGTGGACATTTATTTACTGAGACCAACCCGGTGCGGGCGAGAAGAGATTACAAACCAAACTTGGATATAAGTAATTTTGGATTGTCTGAATCTGACTTGGAGACCGAGTTTGAAGCGGGACAAATATTGCGGTTGGGTAGAATCACACTTCGTAGAATAATAGAATACCTAACCAATATATATTGTATTTCTATAGGAACGGAATACACGCACATCCAAAAGCCTGAAATGGTGAATTGGATTCAGGTCTTTCTGAGTAAAAATGAAAACCAACCCGATTTTTCTGATGAGGAAAAAAAGGCAATCTTAGGGAAACTCAATGAAGCTATTTCTTTAGAGAGTTTCTTAAATACTAAATATGTAGGAAAGAAACGTTTTTCTATCGAGGGGAACGAAACGCTAATTCCCGGATTGGACTTTTTGGTGGAAACCGCTGCCGAAAAAGGAGTGAATGAGTTTATTATGGGGATGGCCCATCGAGGCAGATTAAATACTTTGACACATATTTTTGGTAAAAGTCCAAAAGAGATTTTTTTGGAGTTTGAAGGAAAAGATTATGAGGATCAAATTCTTGAAGGAGATGTAACCTACCATTTAGGTTGGACTTCTTCTCGAAAAACCAAAAGTGGTCGGAAGATTAATCTGAATTTAGCACCTAATCCTTCTCACTTAGAAGCAGTTGGACCGTTAGTTGAAGGAATGTCTCGTGCTAAACAGGATGATTATCATCGAGAGGACCCTCAAAGTGTGTTGCCAATTATTGTTCACGGTGATGCTGCTATTGCCGGACAAGGTGTGGTTTATGAAACTGTACAAATGTCTCATTTGGATGGATACACCACCCACGGAACAATTCATATTGTAATCAATAACCAACTTGGTTTCACCACTAATTATACCGATGGTCGATCTTCAACTTATTGTACTGACGTAGGAAAGCTAACAGATTCACCTATTATGCATGTCAATGCTGATGACGCAGAAGCGGTGGTTCATGCCATGCTTTTCGCCCTTAGATTCCGAATGCACTTCAAACACGATGTTTATATCGATTTGTTGGGATATAGAAAATATGGGCATAATGAAGGGGATGAGCCGAGATTTACACAACCCAAATTATATGAGTCGATCTCCAAGCACGAAAATTCAAGGGATAGATATGCAAAAATACTGGAGGAAGAAGGAGTGATAGATGAGAATTATTTGGAGAAGATTGAGAAAAAATATAAGGATAAACTTGAAAAAGAGCTCGAAAGTTCTCAAAAAATAAAATCAGCTAAAATTACTCCCATTATGGAAGACGTTTGGGAGAATTATTCTTTTGGTACGGCAGAAGATATGCTAAGCTCTGTAGATACTACATTTCCTATAGACAAGCTCGATGAGATAGCTGAGAAAATTACAACCCTTCCGGAAGGATTAAGTTTTATTCGTAACGTTCATCGAATAATTAAAAACCGCAAGAAAAATTATTTCAAAAAAAATGAACTGGATTGGGGATTGGCGGAAACACTAGCCTATGGTTCATTATTAGAAGAGGAGCACGACATTAGAATCGCAGGACAGGACACGGTAAGAGGAACATTCTCTCACAGACATGCCGCTTTGGTAACCGAGGATGGAGAGGAAGAAGTTATCTTGCTGAAAAAAGCGGAGAATCGCAGTGACTTTCATATATACAATTCACTTTTGTCTGAATATGCTGCAATGGGTTTTGAATACGGATATGCAATGGCAAGTCCTGATACGCTAAATATTTGGGAAGCACAATTTGGAGATTTCAGCAATGGAGCTCAGATTGTTATTGATCAATATATATCTGCAGCGGAAGAAAAATGGAAATTGCGCAATGGTCTAGTGCTCTTATTGCCCCACGGTTATGAAGGTCAAGGAGCAGAGCACTCTTCAGCACGTATGGAACGATTTTTACAGCTATGTGCCGATGAAAATATGTTTGTGGCCAACTGTACAACTCCGGCTAATTTCTTTCACATATTGCGTCGACAGGTGAAAATCAATTTTCGCAAGCCACTTATAGTGTTTACCCCAAAAAGTTTACTGCGTCACCCAAGAGCCAAATCCACGAAAGAAGAATTGGCAGAAGGTGGTTTTCAAATGTTGATCGATGATCCTAAAGCTAAAGTGAAAAACGTTAAAAGCGTTGTGTTCTGTAGCGGTAAATTCTACTATGATTTATTAGCTGAAAAAGAAAAACAAGAACGCGATGATGTTGCTTTAGTTAGAATAGAACAACTTTTCCCATTACCGAAAAAAGAAATTAAAAAAGTACTCAAACGTTATAAAAACGCTCATGATATAGTTTGGGCTCAAGAAGAACCAAAAAATATGGGAGCTTATAGCCATCTATTGCTTAGACTTGATGGAATAGAGAAGTTTAGGTTATGCAGTAGAAAATTGTATGCAGCTCCGGCATCAGGAAGCAGTGAGCGTTTTAAACGCAGACATGAAAAAGTTATAGAAAGTGTTTTTGACACACCAAAAAAATAATAATTAAAATACCATATTGAAATAATAATATATTATGGCCTTAGAAATGAAAGTCCCTTCACCGGGAGAGTCTATTACAGAAGTAGAAATCGCAGAGTGGCTGGTTGAAGACGGCGACTATGTCGAAAAAGATCAAGCAATTGCCGAAGTTGACAGTGATAAAGCCACCCTAGAACTTCCTGCTGAAGCCAGTGGTATTATTACACTTAAAGCGGAAGAAGGAGATGAGGTGGCTGTAGGCGCTGTGGTTTGTTTGATAGATACCGATGCTGAAAAACCTGCTGATGATAGCGATAAAGAAGAGAAATCTGAAGAAAAGAAAGAAGAATCTGAAGAAAAGAAAGAAGGAAAGGAACCTGAACCAAAAAAAGAGGAGAAGGAAGAGAAAACCTATGCTTCAGGAACACCTTCTCCGGCTGCCAAAAAGGAATTAGATGAAAAAGGTATAAAACCATCAGCTGTTTCCGGAACAGGCAAGGCCGGACGAATCACCAAGGAAGATGCAGTAAAAGCAAAACCATCTATGGGAACACCGGGCCCTGGAAAACGCGGTGAAAAACGCGAACGTATGTCTATGATGCGGCGTAAAACTGCTGAACGTTTGGTAGAATCACAAAATACTGCTGCGATGTTGACTACTTTCAACGAAGTGGATATGTCGGCTATTTTCAATTTGAGAAATAAATATAAAGAAGACTTCAAAACCAAACACGGAGTGAACCTTGGATTTATGTCTTTTTTCAGCTTGGCCTGTGTCCGTGCATTAGATATCTATCCTTCAGTCGGTGCGATGATTGATGGAAGAGAAATGATAACTTTCGATTTTGTAGATATCAGTATTGCGGTCTCAGGACCTCGGGGACTAATGGTGCCGGTTATTAGAAATACCGAAAATTTAGGTTTCCGTGGAGTAGAATCAGAAGTAAAGAGATTGGCAACTAAAGCGCGAGATGGGAAACTCAGCATAGACGAAATGACCGGAGGAAACTTTACCATTACTAATGGAGGTGTTTTCGGATCAATGTTGTCCACTCCAATTATCAATCCGCCACAAAGTGCAATTTTAGGAATGCATAATATCGTAGAAAGACCGGTGGCTATTGATGGAAAAGTGGAAATCAGACCGATTATGTATGTAGCACTTTCCTATGACCACCGAATAATTGATGGAAAAGAATCCGTGAGTTTCTTGGTGGAAGTGAAAAAAGCGTTAGAAAATCCGGAGGAATTACTTATGGATGGAGATATCAAATCGGCTTTAGAACTATAAGCTAATAACTTATTAATTTTAAAAAAAAGGTTGTCTGATTATAGACAACCTTTTTTTATTTGGACTAAAGATTAGGTACAATAGGTGTTTTCTTAATAAGAATACAGTGTTGCTTTTTGAAAAGCAACAGGATTTGAAACGATAGATTTATTCCCGTTTTTATATTCTCAATAATTTTTGAATTAATAGACAAACTATGACAGATAATTTCTTTAATTTGTAAAAATTAAAATAAAATTTCATCCTATGTTTTCAGCCAAAACTTACCAAAATAGAAGATCGACATTACAAAAAAATGTTTCACAGGGGTTGATTCTTCTGCTGGGTAATATTGAGAATCCAATAAATTTCGCAGATAATCCATATCCATTTCGACAGGACAGTTCATTTATTTACTACTTCGGAATCAAGTTGCCCAAACTGGCCGCGGTTATTGATATCGATAAAAATAAAACCATTGTTTTTGGAGACGAATTGAGCGTTGATGAAATCGTTTGGATGGGAATTCAAGAGACGATAAAAGCTAAAGCTGAAAAATCCGGTGTGTCTTCTACAAAACCATTCTCACAACTTCAGAGTTATGTTGAAAAAGCAAATAACGAAGGTCGGAAAATTCATTTTTTACCCCCTTATCAATCGGTCAATAAAATTTTATTGTCAGAGCTTTTAGACACAAAGATTGAAAACTTGCAACCTTCTGTTGAATTGATTAAAGCTGTTGTGTCACAACGCGAACGCAAGGAAGAGCAAGAAGTGGTGCAAATCGAAAACGCTGTCAACATTGCCAATAAAATGCATCTTTTGGCCATGGCAAATGCCAAAATTGGTATGAAAGAGTATGAGTTGGTGAGTATGATTCAAAAACTTGCTGCTGATCAAGAATCTCGCTTTTCTTATCAACCGATTGTTACCGTTGATGGGCAAATATTGCACAATCATTATTACGGAAACGAATTGAAATCCGGAGATATGGTTTTAAATGATTCCGGTGTGGAGAATCCGATGAGATATGCAAGTGATTTAACCCGAACCTTTCCGGTTGATAAAACCTTTACCATGCGTCAGAAATCAATTTATAGCATTGTACATCAAGCTTTTAAAGAGACGCAGTCCATGTTGAAACCCGGGGTGGAATTTAAAGAAGTTCATCGCAAAGCTGCCCTGATTACCGCCCAAGGATTAATCGATATGGGGCTGATGAAAGGTGCGGCTGAAGAAGCGGTTAAGCACAATGCCCACACCTTGTTTTTCCAAACAGGATTGGGACACCAGATGGGATTGGATGTTCATGACATGGAAGATTTAGGCGAAGAATATGTGGGATACACGCCGGAAAACCCAAAGGATACTAAAACTTTTGGCTGGAAATCTTTGAGATTGGGTAAACCCTTGGAAAAAGATTTTGTAATCACCGTAGAACCGGGAATTTACTTTATTCCGCAATTAATCGATATGTGGCAAGCTGAAAATAGATTAAAAGATTTTATCAACTATGATAAAGTGAATGAATTCCGTGATTTTGGAGGAGTTCGTATCGAGGATGATATATTGATTACCGAGGATAGTTACAGAGTTTTAGGGGATGGATTGATATCCACAGCAGAGGAGATAGAGAATTTCCGCGCTGAACACTTATCTCAATAAATAATTTTAATAGGGTAGAAGAGAAAAGGAATTTTCTATAAATCAATAATTCGATTTATTTTAAATATAAACACTTGCGTTGATAATCTATAATTGATTTCCCTTTTTCAAGAATATCGGCGCCGATAATTCCGTGAACCGGATCGGCGTCGTGATTTTCTAAAGCCTGATTGACATGCTTGAGGTTGAAGAGCACCAAGTCAACGTTTTTCTTTTTCCATTCTCCAATCTGTAAATTGTTTTTGGTCGAAATTCTTGTCAGCATATTGGAAGCACCGGCACCGGCAGCTCGAATATCGCTGTCTTCAGAAAATAAATTAAAATGTTCAGCCTCTTCATTTCCAACACATGAACTCGAAGCTCCTGTGTCTAAAATAAAGTCGCCTTCCACACCATTAATAGTGGCTTTTAATGCCAAATGATTGGTCGCGGTGGTTTTCAATTTGATCCGGTGATAATTTTTGGCTAATAAGAACTGACGTAAACTTGACATTTGTTTTTTGAACAAATATAAACTAAGATATCAATTTAGCTTTACAATCTGCCTTAAGCTTTTCTCACAGATGACTTTAGAAACACTTTGAGTTTAAGTATATTCCCGCTTTAAAATAGATGGACGGTTTTAAACCTCACTGCAAACGTTTTAAAATGAATAAAGATATATGAACTTTATAGAAACTTATGCGCATTTATACGTAGAACAATTTGATGAGGATCGAGACGAAGTGGTACAACGGGCAATGGATGCCGGTATCAAAAAATTCTTTTTGCCGGCGATAGATTCTCGAACGACTAAAGCGATGTATGAATTGCAAGCTGCTTATCCTGATAATATGTATTTGATGACAGGATTACATCCGGTTTCTGTGCCCGAAGTTGATTATGAAAGGGAATTGGAGTTGGTGAAAGCCGAACTCAAGAGAAAAAAGTTTTATGCCGTTGGAGAGATAGGAATAGATCTAAATTGGTATCCGGAATCTTTGGAAACTCAAAAAGAAGTTTTTAAACGACAAATTCAGTTGGCAAAAGAACATCAACTTCCATTTGTTATTCATTGCAGAGATGCATTCGACGAAGTTTTTGAAGTGCTAGAACAAGAACAATATGAAGGGATGTCCGGGATATTTCACTGTTTTACCGGAACTTATCAAGAAGCTAAAAGAGCGATAGGTTTTGGAATGAAACTCGGAATAGGTGGAATTTTGACTTTTAAAAATGGAAAAATTGACAAATTCATGCATAAAATATCCTTAGATCATTTGGTCTTGGAAACCGATGCTCCTTATTTAGCTCCTTCACCTTATAGAGGTAAACGAAACGAAAGTAGTTATCTAATTAAAGTGGCAGAAAAACTCGCCTCAATATATGAGCTCGGATTGGACGAAATTGCTGAAAGAACTACGGCAAATGCAAAAGCTGTGTTTAATATATAACTTGGTGGAAAGGTCGTTCTTAAACATCCCGATTATCATATTTAAATCTAAAACATAGTTATGACTGAAAAATCCAATATTCTACTTATTTATACCGGCGGAACAATCGGAATGATAAAAGATTCTGAAACCGGAGCACTTAAAGCTTTTAATTTTGATGATTTGCTGAATAACGTTTCCGAATTAAAACTTCTTGAACATAATATTGACACCTATAGTTTTGAAAAACCTATGGATTCTTCCAACATGAATCCAAAATACTTTGCTGTGATGGCAGGGGTTATTGAAGATAATTATAATAAATATGACGGATTTGTGATTCTACACGGAAGTGATACCATGGCTTATTCGGCTTCTGCTTTGAGTTTTATGTTGGAAAATTTAACCAAACCAATAATATTCACCGGATCTCAACTGCCGATTGGTGATTTGCGAACCGATGCCAAAGAAAATCTTATTACCGCAATTCAGTTGGCTGGTTTAAAACGTAACGGAAAAATGGTGATCACGGAAGTAGGATTGTATTTTGAATATAAATTATATCGAGGAAATCGTAGTTCCAAGGTGAATTCTGAACATTTTAAAGCTTTTGATTCACCTAATTATCCACCTTTAGCGGTTTCGGGAATACATTTAAAAGTAAATTATCCACTGCTGAAAAAACCAAATTACAGAAAACAACTAATCGTTCACAAAGAATTAAATGATGATATTTTAATTTTGAAACTCTTTCCGGGAATAAATAAAAAAATAATCGAGCAAGTTTTGTCAATTAAAGGATTAAAAGGAGTGATTTTGGAAACATACGGAACCGGAAATGCGAGCAGTGAAGATTGGTTTATCGAATTGTTAAAACAGTGCATCAACCGAGAAGTCTATATTGTCAATGTTACGCAATGTAGCGCAGGCGGGATCTCTATGGGGAAATATGAAACCAGCACACGATTAAAAGAAATTGGAATCATTTCCGGAAATGATATGACCACTGAAGCCGCTGTTACTAAAATGATGTATTTATTAAATCAAGATTTAAGACCTAAAGTATTTAAATCTATATATGAAACCTCCTTAAGAGGAGAGATGGAATAAAAATTTAATCACTCTTTTTCTTGAGTGATTGGATTATTTTTTATTAATTAGCACATTCAAATATAAGTTCTTGTTATAGAGAGGTGGCCGAGTGGTTGAAGGCGCGCGCTTGGAAAGCGCGTATACGGCAACGTATCGAGGGTTCGAATCCCTTCCTCTCTGCTTATATATAATAAAGTAGAGCTTTAGTTTACGATGGATTGAATGAGGTTATAATTGAAAGTACTTCATAGAGATTCATCTTTTTTGTGAAATTACTGATAAGTATTTAAAACATTTGATGGATTTTCGCTAACTAAAGTTATATTTTTATATATTTAACCCTATCTAAAATTAATTAAAAAGACACAAAAAATGAAAAGAGTACTTTCAGTTTTGAGCCTCATGATGGTTTTGTTTATCGGAGGATTTAATGTTCAAGCAGCTACGCAAGCTTTAACGGTACAGCAAAATGATATGACGCAAATCAATTCATTTGTTGCACAGGATGAAGGAATGCAAACAGGAGGGGATGCTGAGGCCTCTGAGTCAGAGGGGTCTGCCTCCTTTACGCAAGAACTAAAAAGACGTTTTATTGAGGGGGGTCCCGCCTTTATGGGAATTATTCTGCTATGTTTAATTCTTGGCTTGGCAGTAGCAATCGAACGTATTATTTTCTTGAACATGTCAACTACAAACACCAGGAAGCTGGCTCAGAAAGTAGAAGATGCATTAAATACCGGTGGAATTGAAGAAGCTAAAGAGGTTTGCAGAAACACAAGAGGACCGGTAGCTTCGATTTATTATCAAGGTTTAGACAGAACTGACGAAGGCTTAGAAGCAGCAGAAAAAGCTGTAGTGTCTTACGGTGGAGTACAAATGGGTCAAATGGAAAAAAATGTTTCTTGGATAGCCCTATTTATTGCACTTGCGCCAATGCTTGGATTTATGGGAACTGTAATCGGTATGATTGAAGCCTTTGATAGAATTGAAGCCGCCGGTGATATGCAACCGAGTTTAGTGGCCGGAGGTATTAAGATTGCATTATTGACAACAGTTTTTGGATTGATTGTGGCAGTTATTCTTCAAGTTTTTTATAATTATGTTATTGCTAAAATCGATTCGATTGTCAATGATATGGAAGATGCTTCCATTACTTTAATGGATATTATTTTCGATTATAACAAAAGAGAAATCAACAAATAATAAATATTGATTTTTAAGCAAGGAAAATTATCACTATATTAGAAATTCGTACTATGACATTATATAGAGTATTAAAATATGTGGCTTTTATCTTAGGAGGGGTTGGCTTGGCGCTATATTTGTGGCTGTTGACCCAAGGCGATGAAGCTATTAAAGCCTCTCCGGATTTGCAAGAAAATATTCTTAGCCCATTTTTGATTTTAACGTGGATCGTAATTGGAATTGCTATAATATCGGTTTTGGTTTTTGTAATTGCAAACTTAATCGAAGGCAATATTAAACGTATTTTGATTTCTGTCGGGGCCTTTGCAGTGGTTTTTCTGATTGCCTTTATTTCTGGAGATTCAACTGCTTATGAACTTCCTAACGGAACCTATGTCCCAGGACAATTGTCGAAATGGGTAGATACAGGCTTGTATATGTTTTATATACTCGCTGTAGTGGCGATATTGGCAATGCTGATCTCGTCGGTAAAGAAATTAACTTTTAGAAACTAAAATAATATGTCCAGAAGAAGTGCTCCTGAAATAAACGCTGGCTCGATGGCTGATATCGCCTTTCTTTTGCTGATATTCTTCCTGGTTACTACTACGATTGAAAGTGACAAAGGTATCACCAGAAGATTACCTCCCATTGATGAGCAAGAACCTGAAGATGTCGTGGTGAAAGAGCGGAATGTCTTTGAGGTTGTTATCAGTAGGAATGGAGATTTATTGGTAGAAGATAAACCAATGGAACTTAAAGATCTGAGAGAAGCAGCGCTCAATTTTATAGATAATGGCGGTGGAACAGGTTCTGCTGCATGCCCGTACTGTCAAGGTGCAGAGGATCCTAAATCTTCTGAAAACCCCCAAAAAGCAGTGATTTCTTTAGAGTATGCACGACAAACTAAATATGGAGATTTTATTGCGGTGAAGAATGAATTGATGGGAGCGTTCAATCAATTGAGAGATAGGGTCTCTCTTAGCGAATTTGGGGTTCCTTTTTCTAAATTGCAAGAAGATATGGACAAAGCAGCAAATGATATTGAAAAAGATGAAATCGCCCAGAAAATAACAAGAATAAGAGAGTTTTATCCATTAAACATTATGGAAACTAAACCTGAACAAGTAAATTAAAGTTTTTCTAATGGCAAAATTCAGTAAGAAAAAAGGTGGAGAATTACCACCGATATCTACGGCTTCACTGCCAGATATCGTTTTTATGTTATTGTTTTTCTTTATGGTGGCAACAACCATGCGGGAAACTAATGTCATGGTAAAACAAGATTTGCCAAAAGCTGATCAAGTTGAAAAACTGGAAAACAAGAACTTGGTGATGTATATTTACGCTGGCCCTCCCAGTCCGAATTATCAACAGCAGTTTGGAACGTCAGGACGTATTCAACTCAATGATAAATTTGCTCGTGTTGAAGATATTCAGTCTTTTATATTGGCAGAAAGAGAATCCAAGAATCCCGGGATAAGAAGCAAACTGATAACAGGATTAAAAATTGATGAAGAGACCAATATGAGTTTGGTTTCAGACATCACGGACGAACTGCGTAAAGTAGAAGCTTATCGTATAAATTACACGACACGTCAAGGTGATCCTACCGCCGAAAGCGGACTTTAATCCAAGGTTTTTACCGCTTAATATAAAAAACTATCGTAGGGTTTTCATATCGCTTAAATCCTTAAAATGAAGAAGCAACTCGCCCTTTTAATAGTGATTTTGGGAAAGTTGCTTTTTACTTTTCTATATGCGCAAAACGATAGTCTGGTTAAGTTTAGACAGACCTCAGATTCTATTGTAGTGCAACACACAGGTTTAGATCAAAAATATCTGGAAGACCAATTTTATATCGGATTGACCTTTAACCTGATGGATAAAATGAGTAAAGGAATTAGCCAATCAGGCTTTTCAGGTGGATTTCACGTGGGATATATTCGAGATATTCCACTTAATAAAAGAAGAAATTTTGGATTGGGAGTCGGATTAGGGTGGTCTTTTAATTCCTACCGAACAAACCTTATGATTGGAAAAGACCGAGCAGGAAATTCAATTTTTCAGGTGCTTAATAGAAATAAATTTGACTATAACGTAAATAGATTTTCAACCTATTTGATTGAAATGCCCTTGCAAGTCAGATGGAGAACTTCCACGGCCGATTCTTATAAATTTTGGAGAATATATACCGGCTTGAGATTGGGGTATATCTATTATTTCAATTCTAAATTTGAGCAGCCCGGTAAAAATATATACCAAACCAAAGTTGATGGGCTTCAACGGTTTAGATACGGTTTGAGTTTTACCTTTGGATATAATACTTTTAATTTTACAGTATATTACAGCTTAAATTCTTTCTTCAAAAATGTATCTACTTTAGAGGGACAACCAGTCGAGTTGACTACATTTAAAGTAGGTTTGGAGTTTTACATCCTGTAATGCTGCAAAGCAAGGTTTAAAAAATAAACTTGAGGTGCTAAACCTAAGATAAACCCCCAAATCACTTCTGCTAAACTATGAACTTCGGAGAACAGGCGAGTGGAAGCTATCCAGCCGACGATGAGAAAAGCTACTCCAATGAGATGAACCAAGTTGATTTTATAAAGTAAACTTATCCCGACGATAAAGCCAATTAAAGCGGATATGGCTCCGGTATGCAAACTGAGATTGATGTTGAAGAGACTTAAAAACAAATAAACACAAATGGTAATGAGATAACCAGTATAGAAATATAACAATTCCGGTAAATCATCGTGGATTACAAATCTGTTTAAGGTAATGAGAAGGATAGACAAGCAGAGCAGGAAAAATCTTTTAGGTTGTATATTGGTTAACTGGACAGAATCGGCTATTTTGAGTTGGATTAAAGAGGAAACAAATACCACCGGAATGCCAATTGTCAGAATTGAAACCGCCAATAATTTAGCCTGAATAAAATTAGAAGGAATATGGCGAACCCCAACTAAAAAGTAAAAAAGTGCTGCCAAGAAAGGCACGCCAATAGGATGAAAAATATAGAATCCGAGTTTTGATGAAATCCTCATTTAAATGGTTTTTCGAAGACGGGCTACAGGAATAGAAAGTTGATCTCGATACTTGGCCACTGTTCTTCGAGCAATTGGATAACCTTTTTCTTTTAATACCCCGGCAAGCTTTTCATCTGTCAATGGCTTGGTTTTATCTTCCTTGTCTACCGTCATTTCAAGTATTTTCTTTATCTCTCTGGTCGAAACCTCTTCCCCTTCAACGTTCAACATAGCTTCAGAAAAGAAATCTTTAATCAGAAAAGTCCCGTAAGGAGTATCGACATATTTGCTGTTGGCCACACGAGAAACCGTTGAAATATCCATATCTATTATCTCTGCAATATCTTTTAGAATCATCGGTCTTAAATCGCGATCATCACCACTTAGAAAATATTCTTTTTGATATTCCATAATCGTTCCCATCGTTGCCAAAAGTGTTTGACGACGTTGTTGAACGGCTTCAATAAACCATTTTGCGGCATCGAGCTTTTGCTTGATAAACATCACCGCACTTTTTTGCTGTTTGCTCCTTTTCTTCGATTCTTTGTAACCTTGCAGCATGTTTTTATAATGTGAGGATACATGTAGATGCGGAGCATTTCTACCATTTAAAGTCAACTCTAACTCTCCATTTTTAATGCGAATTGTGAAATCGGGAATTACCTGTTCAACATTGTGAATGTTTTGCGAATGCGAACCTCCCGGTTTGGGGTTTAACGAGCTGATTTGCTCAATAACCGCTCTTAATTCATCTTCGGTAATATCGTGTTTGGAAAGCAGCTTATCATAATGTTTTTTGGCAAAAGCATCAAAAGAAGTCTCCAAAATTGCAATAGCTAATTCAATGTTTTTATTTTGCTTCTTACGCCTGAGCTGAATTAATAAACATTCCTGTAAACTTCGTGCAGCCACCCCCGCAGGATCAAGACTCTGTACTGTTTTAAGAACTTGTTCAACGGTTTCTACATCGGTGTAAACATTTTGGGTGAAAGCTAAATCATCTACAATGTCTTCCATCGGACGGCGGATGTATCCGGCATCATCGACGCTACCAATTAAAAATTCTGCAATTTTGCTCTCTTCGTCGTTTAAACGGAAAGTGCTAATTTGACTTTTTAAGTATTCAGGAAATGACTTTCCTGCTGCATAAGGAATCTGCTTTTCATCATCGTCTTTGCTGTAATTATTAGCTCTTGTTTGATAACTCGGAATATCGTCATCGCTTAAATAATCATCAACATCAATCTCAGGTTCTTCTTGTTCCTGGATTTCCTCCTCCGGCTCATTGCTGAACTCGTCATCGAATTCAGATTCAGACTCCTCTTTCCCGGTTTCTAAAGCCGGGTTGTCCGCAAGTTCTTGCTTGAGTCGTTGTTCAAAAGCCTGAGTAGGCAGTTGAATCAGTTTCATAAGCTGAATCTGCTGCGGCGATAGCTTTTGAGAAAGTTTTAATTTCAGTTGCTGCTTTAACATAGAATCAATAGTTGCTTGTTAGACAAAAATAACGAAAACTATAAGATAAAGCTTATCAATACAAGCTTATGTTGTTTTAACAAAAATATGATAAGTTGATTTGCGGTAAATTTTGATGCCGATTTCGACTACTATGAATTAAAACAAGTGGAAAAGCTCGTCTAAAAACTAAAACAAAACCCTACTTGCAGCGATATGGTGTATCTTATCGGTCAAGTTCGATGTTTTTCCATATTATAATCCTATATGAAAATTCCTCGACGGTTGGCCTGATCGGAATATCAAATGTAAACGCGTTGCTTCGCGGGAATCGATTCTTTTAATACTCAGCATGTCCCGGAGTGCGCGGATAAGGAATCACATCTCTGATGTTACCCATTCCTGTGGCGAATTGTACCAATCTTTCAAATCCAAGTCCAAACCCGCTGTGCACGCAAGTTCCAAATTTTCTTGTGTCCAAATACCACGAAAGTTCTTTGTGATCAATGTCGAATTCCTGCATCTTTTCTTTTAAAACGTCATAGCGTTCCTCTCGCTGACTGCCTCCGGCTATCTCTCCAATTCCCGGAAAGAGAATATCCATAGCACGGACAGTTTTGCCATCCTCATTCTCCCGCATATAAAAAGCTTTTATCTTGGAAGGATAATCATAAACAATTACCGGACATTGAAAATGTTTCTCCACTAAATATCGCTCGTGTTCACTCTGCAAATCCACTCCCCATTCTTCAATAGGATATTTGAATTGTTTCTTCTTATTCGGTTTAGAGTCTTTTAGAATTTCAATAGCTTCTGTATAGCTGATACGAATAAACGGGTTGGCAGTAACAAACTCCAACTTCTCTGTTAAAGACATCAGCGAGCGGTCTCTTTTGGGTTTTTTACTTTCTTCTTGAATTAATCTCTTTTCAAGAAATGCTAAATCATCTTCACAATATTCAATAATATAATTGATAATATAGTTAATGAATTCTTCAGCTATATTCATATTATCCTCCAAGTCATAGAAGGCCATCTCAGGTTCTACCATCCAAAACTCAGCTAAATGGCGAGTAGTATTAGAATTCTCTGCGCGGAAAGTAGGACCAAAGGTATAAACCAATCCCAAAGCTAAAGCATAAGTTTCTGCTTCAAGTTGACCGCTGACCGTCAGATTGGTATGTCTTCCAAAGAAATCCTTCTTAAAATCTGTCTTTCCATCTTTTGTTTTTGGAAGGTTATCCAAGTCAAAGTCTGTTACAGTAAACATTTCTCCAGCACCTTCAGCATCACTTGCCGTGATAATTGGCGTGTTTACATAATGAAAATCCTTTTGCTGAAAATAATCGTGAATTGCAAAAGAAAGCTTCGAACGAACTCGCATAACTGCACCAAAAGTATTGGTTCTAATTCTCAAATGAGCTTGTTCTCGCAGCGTTTCCAAACTGTGTCTTTTAGGAGCAACAATGGTTTTTTTAACTTCGTCAGGATCCGCTTCTCCTAAAACTTCAACCTCTTCTACCTGAATTTCAACACGCTGTCCTGCTCCTCGACTTTCTTTTAAAATTCCGGTTATAGACAATGCTGCACCAATGGTTATTTTGGAAAGTATTTCTTCATCCGTGTTTTCAAAATCAATAACACACTGCAAATTGTTAAGAGTTGAACCGTCATTTAAAATGATAAAACGTCTACTTCTAAAGGCTCGAACCCACCCTTTAACGGTAAAAATTTTTGAAAACTGATCGCTTTGAAGGATTTCTTTGATTTTTGTGTGGCCCATAAGGTTGTAATTTTGTGGCAAAGATAATTTTTAATGCTTGTGCGTACAAGTTTTTGTAAATGAATCGGCAAATATAGTCTTAAAATCGCTCGGGACAAAATTGACTTGCATCGGTTATTATTCAAAATAAAAACCGTTCAAATCATTTTGAACGGTTTTGTTATCCTTGGTTTTACTCAAAGAAGAATCATCCACATTTAGAGGATCCGCAACTGGTACAAATCAAACATCCTTCTTGATAAATCACTTGATTGGATCCGCAGTCCTGACAAAGGCTCTTGGCGGCGGTACCATCTTGAATATAACGTTTAAGCGTACGAACAACACCGTTTTTCCAAGTGTTGATAGAATGGCTGTCTAACTGTAAGCTGTCAATTAATTCAACAGCTTTATCAATCGGCATTCCGTGGCGTAAGGTTCCGGAAATCAGTTTGGCATAATTCCAGTATTCAGGATCAAATTTATGAGACAGGCCTTCTATAGTAGTTTTATAACCGCGTTTGTTTTCAAATTGAAAATCATAGCGCGAACTGCCATCTTCATTTCTGTTCTTAATAATCAACCCTTGAGAAACCCATCTTGGTAACGTAATTCCGTACTCGTCATCCGCCAATCCGGTGAAAATTTCGTAAGGCTTATTATTGATTTTTCCGACAAAGGCAATCCATTTCTCCTTGTTGTTTTGGAAACGAACAATATCCGCGGTTAACGTTTTTGGACGTTCGCGAGGAAAAACAGTAAGCGTGTTATCAGTATCTTCTTCTCCGCCTTCTTTCTTTTCATCATTGGAAATTAAAACCCCCGATCTTGATCCATCGCGATAAACAGTAACTCCTTTACATCCGGCTTTCCAAGCTTCCATATACAGTTGCCCTACTAATTCTTCCTTTACGTCATTAGGCAGGTTAATAGTTACGCTGATAGAGTGATCTACCCATTTTTGAACAGCACCTTGCATTTTGACTTTGCTCAACCAGTCAACATCGTTAGAAGTGGCTTTGTAGTAAGGAGATTTTTTTACTAATTCGTCGAGTTCTTTTTCTGAATAATTCCTGGTAGTATCGTAACCTTGAACTTCCATCCATTTCTTAAAACGATGGTGGAAAACCACATATTCTTCCCAAGAATCACCGATTTCATCTACAAAATCAATCCGTGCATCTTTATCATTGGGATTTACTTTTCTACGCCGTTTATAGACCGGTAAAAATACAGGTTCAATTCCCGAAGTTGTCTGTGTCATTAAACTGGTAGTCCCCGTGGGCGCAATTGTTAGAAGCGCAATGTTTCGACGACCGTATTCAATCATATCATAATACAGTTTTTCGTCTTCCTTTTTTAATCGCTGAATAAAAGGGTTGTTTTCCTCTCTTGTGCTGTCGTAAATAGCAAAAGCTCCACGTTCCTTGGCAGTGTCAACAGAACCACGATAAACCGCCAATGCCAAATTCTTATGAATTTTTTCTGAAAAAGCATTTCCTTCCTCAGTTCCATAGCGGATTCCCAAAGCTGCCAACATATCGCCTTCTGCTGTAATTCCTATCCCGGTTCTTCGACCTTCTTCAGCTTTGTGTCGAATGTTTTTCCAAAGATTCATTTCTGTAGCTTTGATCTCCATCGATTCCGGGTCGGATTCAATTTTGTTTAAAATTCCGTCGATCTTTTCCAATTCTAAATCGATAATGTCATCCATAATCCGCTGTGCATAGGCTCCGTGTTTTCGGAAAAGTTCGAAGTTGAAAGAAGCTTCTTCGGTAAATGGATGTTCTACATAAGAAAGTAGGTTAATCGCTAACAAACGACAAGAATCGTAAGGACACAAAGGAATTTCGCCACAAGGATTGGTAGAAGTAGTTTTATAACCCATGTCGGCATAACAATCAGGAATCGATTCCCGAGCGATAGTGTCCCAGAATAAAACCCCTGGTTCAGCAGATTGCCATGCGTTGTGAACTATTTTTTTCCAAAGCTCCTCTGCCTTAATTTCTTTTTGTACATCAGGATTTTTACTGAAAATCGGATATTTCTGAACATACGAAGCGTTGTTTTTTACAGCCTTCATAAAATCATCATCAATTCGAACAGAAACATTAGCGCCGGTTACTTTGCCTTGTTCCATCTTTGCATTGATAAAATCCTCGGCATCGGGATGATTGATCGATACGGAAAGCATCAAAGCACCACGCCGTCCATCTTGTGCCACTTCTCGTGTCGAATTAGAATAACGCTCCATAAATGGAACCAGTCCGGTTGAAGTCAGTGCCGAATTATTTACTTCGCTTCCGCGAGGACGAATATGAGATAAATCATGACCCACCCCGCCGCGACGTTTCATCAACTGAACTTGTTCTTGGTCAATTTTCATGATTCCACCATAGGAATCAGAATCTCCTTCATTTCCTATTACAAAACAATTTGACAACGAAGAAACCTGATGATTATTTCCAATCCCGGCCATCGGACTTCCTTGTGGTACTATATATTTAAAGTCTTTAATAAGATCATAAACCTCTTCCTCCGTCATAGGATTGGGATATTTCTGCTCAATACGAGCGATTTCTTTTGCAATCCGACGGTGCATCGCATCGGGAGTTTCTTCATAAATATTGCCTTGAGAATCTTTTAAGGCGTATTTGTTTACCCACACGCGAGCGGCTAAATCATCTCCGTTAAAGTATTCTAAGGCAGCTTGATAAGCTTCTTTTTCGGTGAAAATACGGGCTGTAGTTTTGCTTTTTAATTTTGTTGACATGAGAAGTATGGATTAAAAATATTAGTAATTGTTTTCTTGATGCGTACGCAAAGGTATAAAAAATATAACAAGTTTTTTATATATAAAAATAAAATGTTTACAGGAATAAATTATAAAATGCTGATAGTGAGCCGATTAATTTCTTATGAACAATAGAAAGTGGACAACTTTTTTAAAGTTCTGAAATAAAACAAACAGAAAGTCTTCAGAATTTTACAAGGAAGAACGCTGTGGAATAGGAGGGGGTGTCGTTTTTGGAACTTCAAATATAAGCGCTTAAAATGAAATTCCTAAAAAAACCATCGATTAGTTATACACAATTTATCCGCAGCTCTATAAGAGATTGATTTTGTGGTTTTCAATTTAATTAAACTTTATTCCATTTCACGTTCTGAATTATTTTCTTCAAAGAAATCAAAATCAAAATCGTTTGGTGTATGTTCTTTAATAGTTATTACCACAGACGGTAAAATTTTCCTTCCAAATTTTTCCAACGGTTCATATAGTTTGGAGGAGGAGATTGTTTCTTGTGGAATTAATTTCTCTTCGGTATTAAAACTTGATAGAAATATCAATATAATACTAAGAATAAGAGCCGATTTTAAAAGTCCTAAAATTCCACCTAAAAGTCGATTGAGTAAGCCAAGAGCGAGAAATTTACTCAGGTGAGTTAAAAATTGTCCAATTATAGAAAAGAAAAGAACTACGATGATAAATGTAAGCACAAATGCGGCGATATTAAGGGTTTCTCTGTTCCACGCTAAATATTCTTCGAGATAATCCAACAGGAAATAAGAAAAGTGAATAGCGACATAAATCCCTACAACCCAAGCCAAAAGTGAAGTCAGAGTTCTGATAAACCCCAGTTTTAACCCACGCATTATCCCTATCAAAAGAATTATTCCTAAAATAATATCGAGATATGATAAACTTGAACCGATCATTTGGGTATATATAAACACTGACAAAGTCATAAAAAACAATTAATCGTAGAGACGAAAATAAACATCTTTAAGGTTTATGCCTTTTATTATGGAGAATTTTTGAGAGAAGAATGCAAGTTGATTATCTTTGCAGTTATATCAAACAAGAAATTATGGCAAGAGATGAAGAATTAAAGGAGCGTTGGCAGACCTTGCATCGGAAATTGTCGGATCGGTTTGGAGATGGAGAATCTTTAGATTTAGATACTATTATTTATTTGATTGGCGTTCAGGAATTAGGTCAGTTAAATCGCAAATTCGAAAAACAGGAAAAAATCGAATTGATGCATATTGCCATTTGCAGATTACTCGAACCTTTAGGATATTATGAATTTGAGTATTTTGATGAAGATGGCTGGCCACATTATAAATTCTTGGAAGCGTTGCCCGTTTTGAAAGCCGGTGAACAAAGTGTAATGATGAAGGAAGCTATAGTTGATTATTTCCTTGAAAATAACTACATCGACTAACCAATTTTTTTAGATTTGTCTATTTGAAACAAAGAAAATAAATGATAGAAGAAATAAAATCGCATATTGCTGAAGTTGAAAACTTTGAAGCGGATAATTTGGATGCTGTAGAAGAATTCAGGATTAAGTATTTAGGAAAGAAAGGTATACTGAATAATTTTTTTGCTTCTTTTAAAAAGATACCCAAAGAAGACAAAAAGGAATTTGGTCAAATGATTAACAAGCTAAAGACCAAAGCCCAAGATAAAATTGATTCCTTAAAAACGGCCATAGAGGAACAAAAAGAAGAGGAAGGGATTTATGGAGATCTATCCCGCCCGGGTCAAAAAATAGGAATCGGTGCCAGACATCCAATTACCATTGTGAAAAACCAAATAATTGAGGTGTTTTCTAATATCGGTTTTAATGTTTCCGAAGGTCCGGAAATTGAAGACGATTGGCATAATTTTTCAGCGTTAAATCTACCGGAATATCATCCGGCGCGGGATATGCAAGATACTTTTTTTGTACAAACCGACCCTGAGAAATACCTTTTACGAACCCATACCTCCGGAGTACAAATCCGTTATATGCAAGAAAATAAACCACCGATCAGAACAATTTCGCCGGGTAGGGTTTATCGAAATGAAGATATTTCTGCTCGATCGCACTGTCTCTTTCATCAAGTAGAAGGATTGTATGTTGATAAAAATGTCTCCTTCGCAGATTTAAAACAAACCTTGCTCTATTTCACTGAACAGCTCTTTGGAAAATCTGAAATTCGCCTGCGACCTTCTTACTTCCCTTTTACAGAACCCAGCGCTGAAGTCGATATTTATTGGGGATTAGAAACTGAAGCTGACCATCGCATTACAAAAGGTACAGGTTGGTTGGAGATCATGGGGTGTGGAATGGTCGATCCGAACGTTCTGGAAAACTGTGATATCGATCCGGAAGAATTTTCTGGTTTTGCATTTGGAATGGGAATTGAAAGAATCGCGATGTTGCTCTATCAAATTGATGATATCAGAATGTTCTACGAAAATGATCTGCGTTTTTTAAAACAATTTAAATCAGTGATTTGATAAAATCATTTTCAGATAAAAAACTAATTGCCTTTCCAATAGCTTTTTGGAGAGGCTTTTTGTTTTACTACCTCCAAATCAAGCGATAAAAACCAAAAGTTGGTTATGTTTGGTAGTTGCTTAAAAACAACTTACTTGAAGACTTATTAAATTTAAAAATATCAGTATGAATATGAAATTCAACGCTCTTTTGTTTTCGTTATTGTTAATGATCGGAATCGGAAGCTTTCCGATTGTTGCACAAGGATTAAGTCCACACCAAATCGACAGTGTAGTAGCGAAAAGCATGGAGACCTTTAATGTTCCGGGAATGGCAGTTTCCGTGATAAAAGATGGAGAAATCATCTTGGAAAAAACTTATGGAATTCGGTCTATTGAAACTGAAAAACCGGTCGATAAAAATACGATTTTCGGCGTAGCTTCTAACACCAAAGCATTTACCACTGCTGCTTTAGCGCAACTTGTAGATGAGGGAGAATTGGAGTGGGATACCAAAGTTACTGATATAATTCCTGAATTTAAATTGTACAACCCCTATGTGACAAGTGAATTTACTGTTCGAGATCTCTTGACACATAGAAGTGGACTAGGTCTGGGAGCCGGTGATTTGATGGTGATTCCTGCAACCAATACCACAACCATGGAAGAGATGATTCACAATTTAAGATATTTAAAACCGGTTTCTTCTTTTAGATCCAAGTACGATTATGACAACTTGTTTTATATCGTAGCAGGAGAAATTGTCTCGCGAGTTTCCGGAGAAACTTTTGAAGATTATTTGGATAAACACTTCTTTCAGCCCTTAGAAATGAATCGCTCTTTGACAAATATAGAGGAAATTGAAAAAGATAAAAATCGCATCGACGGACATGCGCCGGTGGACGGAAAATTGCAGGTCACACCGCAAACTTTTACGCCGATAAGTGCTCCGGCAGCCGGAATTTATGCTTCTATCAAAGATATGCGCAAATGGGTGCAAGCCAGAATTGATTATGGAAAGTATGGAGAAAATCTGCAGGACAGTTTGTTCAGCAAAAAACAAGCGATAGAAATGTGGAAACCACAAACGATAACGCCGACTTCCCGAGGAAATTACAATACTAACTTCTCAGCTTATGCTTTGGGATGGAATGTAAAAGATGTGATGGGATATAAACAAGCATCGCACACCGGGGGTCTTTTTGGAATTGTCAGCCAAGTGACTATTATTCCTGAACTGAAGTTGGGAATTATTGTATTGACCAATCAAGAATCGGGAGCAGCATTTTTATCGGTTACCAATTCGATTAAAGATGCTTATTTAGATGTTTCCGGAAAAGACAGAATTGATCAGTATTATCAAAGACGTCAGAAAGCAGAAAAAAGAGCCGATAGCATTAATACTAAGGTAGCACAGGAGATTGAAGTACAACTCAAAAAGAAATCTCCCGGATTAAAAGACCAAGATATCACGGGAACTTATGTCGATGATTGGTTTGGCGAAGTAAAAATTGAAAGAAATGAAGAAGGAAGGCTCAGATTTACCGCAAAGAAATCCCCGGAATTAATAGGTGATATGTTGTTTTACAAAGGAACGACTTATGTGGTGCGTTGGGATAACAGAACCTTTAACGCCGATGCTTTTGTCAATTTCGATTTGGATAACGAAGGAAAAGCACAAGGTTTTTCTATTAAAGCAATTTCTCCGTTAACTGATTTCAGTTTTGATTTTCATGACTTAGATTTTAAACGGAAAAAATAAGTTGTTATTTAATTTCGGCAAAAGACTGTCTCTTAGTAAGTTGCCTAACAATTAAAGCAGTTTTCCTTCCCGCCCTTTACCATGTGCGCCTTGGGAGCAGGATCGGTGAAAAAGGAAGGAAAACGGTTCTTTAAAAATAATGGTCATCTCAGTAGAAAAAAAGGATTTAACCGATTTTCAAAAAAGAACCTTTTGGCTTTTATCGATAGTATTTTGTAAGTTGCCCTGAACCCTCTAAAATTTATCTCATTGGAAAGTATCAGTGTTTTTGATATGTTGAAAATTGGAGTTGGTCCGTCCAGCTCTCATACTTTAGGTCCTTGGCGAGCTGCGCAAGAATGGATTGAAAAGTTGAAACAGAAAAAGAAATTCGATCAAGTTGAAAAAGTTCATATCGACTTATATGGCTCTTTATCGCTCACCGGAATTGGTCATGCCACGGATATCGCTTCTTTATTGGGGTTGAGTGGATACGATCCGGTAACGATTCCTACGAAGATGATAGATGAAGAAATCCAAAAGATTAAAACAGATAAAATTTTAAAGTTAGCCGGTGAAAAAGAAATTCCCTTCGAATGGGAATCCGATCTCGTTTTTCATAAAACCTTTTTGGATTATCACCCAAATGGAATGCGGCTTACCGCAGCATTATCAAACGGAGAAGAAGTATCGGATGATTATTTCTCGATTGGAGGAGGGTTTGTCGTGCAAGAAGAGCGTAAAGCTTCGCAAACAAAAGAAGAATTATTCAAAGCCTTTCCACATCCGGTCCAAACAGGAGAAGAGCTTTTAGCCCACTGTCGAGAAGATAATTTGAAGATTTCTGAAGTGGTGTGGGAAAATGAATTGTCGCTTAGAAACGAACAGGAGATCAATAAAGGTATCGAGGATATTTGGCAAGTGATGCTCGAATCGATGTATGAAGGTTGTCATACAGAGGGAATCCTTCCCGGAGGATTAAATGTAACTCGCCGCGCTTATGGGATTCACGAGAAATTAATAGAAGGACAAAGTTATGATAATCCGCAAGAATGGATCAAGTCGATTCGAAAAACAGATAAGAAATTCCGATCGATTTTGAAGTGGGTGAGCTGTTTTGCTTTAGCGGTAAACGAAGTCAATGCTGATTTAGGCAGAGTGGTTACTTCCCCGACAAACGGAGCAGCAGGGGTTATTCCCGCTGTGTTGATGTATTATCAAGTCATTGAAAACCATGATGCAGGATTTGAAGAAATCAAGCAATTCTTATTGACGGCGAGTGAAATCGGAAGTATATTTAAGAAAAATGCCACCATTTCTGCCGCGATGGGAGGTTGTCAAGCCGAAATCGGCGTTTCTTCTTCTATGGCCGCCGGCGCACTAACAGAACTTTCAGGAGGAACACCGGAGCAAGTCTTGATGGCTGCAGAAATAGCGATGGAACATCATTTAGGGTTGACCTGTGATCCGATTATGGGATTGGTTCAAGTGCCTTGTATCGAGCGAAACACGATGGGAGCGATTAAAGCTATTAATGCAGCAGAACTCGCTTTAAATGGAGATGTGACCGCAGCAAGAGTTACTTTTGATGAGGTAGTGGAAACGATGTGGGACACTGCAAGAGATATGAGTTCTAAATACAAGGAAACCAGCGAAGCCGGATTAGCAGTCAGAGTTAATTTGACAGATTGTTGATTTGTCAAGTAAATTAAGTCCAGAGTGGTTTTGCAGGATTTATTATTAGAATTGAAACCCCAGATAAACGCCTAAGGTTTGGTTGTAAATTTTCAAATCTTCAGGACCAGCGGGCCCAAAAATATCATAAGTGTTTGAATTGTCAAAAATACTTGCGAATCCTTTGGAATATTGAACCCCTATAATTCCACCGAAGTTTAATTGATATTCTGCACCGATTACAAATCCATAATCCATGTTTTGAAGAAAGTCTCCTTCTTCTTGATTTTCAGTTTCGGTTCCGAAAATATCATGGTCTTTATATAAATTTCCTTGTTCATCGATGGCAGTAATAGAAGAGCTCAATAACATATTGATATAAGGACCGGCAAAAAGATGTAAATCTCCAAACCGATAGGCCAAGCTGATGGGGTTTAGTCTTAAGCTGTGCATTGACAATTCCGCATCTAAATCATCTTCGGATAATTCACGCTTAAATTTTCCGCCGTAATTTTGATAAAAAAGCTCGTGTTTCAAACTAAAATTTTTTCCAATTGGATTATCTACACTTACTCCTGCAAAGATATTATTAAAACTATTGATCTTGCCGTCTGAAGCCAAGAAGCTTTTGTCACTGCCTTTCAGCGTGGAGTTGAGGTAACCCGCTTTAACCGAAAAAGCGACTTTTTCTTCTACCGGATTTTGAAACTCTTGCGCCTGAAGACTGATGGCCGAGGTTATTAAAACTATGGTTATAATTTTTTTCATAATGGTTTATTTAAAAATCAATATCCCAAATACCGGCCAAGCTTTCTAAGTCAACTAAAGCTATGGCATATTTTAAAAGCGTGTGGATGTATTGATTTTGTATTCTGCTATAAGTTCTTTCCGCGTTCAAAACCTCTAAAAGACTGGTTTTATCTTTCAGGTAATTTTCTACCTCCTCTTCAAATATCCTCTCGGCTTCATCGATACTTGACTCAATTAATTTTACTTGTTTCTGTTTCGTAATGTAATCATTATAAGCCTCGGTGATTTCTTTTTCTAAATTTAATGTCAGTTGTCGATGTCGCAGAATGGACTGTTCTTTTTCAAATTGTGCTGTTTTTAATCCGGCGTCTTTGTTGTTTGAAAATTGTAAAGGAACCGAGACTCCGGCAAAAACCGCTGTATGACCAGGGGTAGGACCGATGATGTTTTTAGCAAAAGAATTGTTTTCAACCCCGATACTCAAGCCTAAATCCATCACCCGCTCTGCTTTTTCTAAAGCCACTTTATTGTCAGATATTTCCAGCTGATGTCGAGTAATCAATACATCCGTCCGATTGTTTTTTGCACTTTCGATGAGTTCTTCTAAATTGAAAACACGATTAAAGTCTTTTAAATCTCCAGTTGGCGTATAAACGGTATCGTGTTTGTAGGAGCTTATTAAACTTTTAATATTCAGCAAACTTGCTCTGCAGTCATCAGCAACCTCTTGTAGGTGATTGTATTTAGCCAATACTTCTAACTTACTCTGATTGGCTCTGGATTTAGAAATTTTTCCTTCCTTGTGACGAATACTGTCTTGAATGGATAACTCGCGCATTCTGTCATAGGATTTTTTTTCTATGTCATAATGCATTCTATTGCGCAAAGCTTTCAGAAATTCAATGGTGGCACTTTTTCTCAGCTCTTTGAAATATTCAATCAGTTCCATTTCTGCCAACTCGCGTTCAGCTAAAGCTAATTTTTTTCGCGCTTTCCTTTTTCCGCCTAATTCCAAATCCCATTCGAGCTCAGCTTCAAAACCGTACCCCATTTTCATACGACGTTCTTGATTGTCATAAGCCGTAAAACTTAATTCCGGATCCGGAAAGATCTTTGCAGCCTCTATTTCAGCTTCTGCTATAGAAATATTGTATTGCTCCGCTGCATATCCTAAATTTTGAGTGGCTAATTTATCGATGAAATCAGGATAGGAGAGGGTATAGTCTTTCTTTTTATTTTCAAGGGATTCTTGTCCAAAAACGGAAAAACTAAGCAGGAAAATAATAAAAGTGGTGCCTATCTTAGAAGTCTTGTTAGTCCACATCATAATTTAATTTTTGTAGATCTTTTAATTAACGATACTCTTTTCCAAAATAAAAGCAAGCCAATAGTTTATGCTATTTTGGTCTTATACGCATATGCCTTTTTGAAAAGGTGCAATATAGGTATTAATAAAAAGATTGTCTGGTAACTCCTGACTTCGACACTGGGACACCCTAAATGAGATTTTCCCAAAAATCGTCTTTAAACAATTTTTCTATGGATTTGTGTTCAGGTGTCAAAAACATATTTTTCTCTATAACCCTTTCGCTTTT